>WNFQ01000123.1_pt1 | contig 133307 bp, 101 predicted proteins | sample 5400171 | NCBI WGS metagenome assembly WNFQ01 (sample SAMN13153356, study PRJNA577476) | soil metagenome | isolation source: 20 cm soil under Madrone tree | place: USA:California | collected 2016-06-14
CCAATCCGGCGCACCTGCGCCAGCTCGAGAGCTGGCTGCGCAGCTACCGGCCGCAGGAGTTGTTCGACGAGCAGGGCCGGCTGCGCGCGCAACTGCGCGCCCTCGCCCCCGCGGGTGAACGCCGCATGAGCGCCAATCCGCACGCCAACGGCGGCGTGCTGCTTCATGACCTGCAGCTGCCTGACTTCCGGGACTACGCAATCGAGATGCCCGGCCCGGGTGCCGTGCAGGCCGAAGACACACGGGTGCTCGGCCGGTATCTGCGCGACGTGATCAGATTGAACGCCGCGCGCAGGAACTTTCGCATCTTTGGACCCGATGAGACGATCTCGAACCGGCTCACCCCGGTGTTCGAGGCGACCGCGCGGCAATGGGATGCCGCGATGCTCGAGGGGGATGAGTTCCTCGCCGACGAGGGCCGGGTGCTCGAGATGCTGAGCGAACACCAGTGCGAGGGCTGGCTCGAGGGTTATCTGCTCACCGGCCGTCACGGGCTCTTCAACTGCTACGAGGCCTTCGTTCACATCGTTGATTCGATGCTCAACCAGCATGCCAAGTGGCTCAAGGTCAGCGCGCAACTGCCGTGGCGGCGCAAGATCGCCTCACTGAACTACCTGCTGACCTCGCACGTCTGGCGCCAGGATCACAACGGCTTCACGCACCAGGATCCGGGTTTCCTCGATCACGTCGTCAACAAGAAGGCCCAGGTGGTGCGGGTATATCTGCCCCCGGACGCCAACTGCCTGCTGTCGGTCATGGACCACTGCCTGCGCAGCCGCCATTACGTCAACGTCGTGGTGGCTGGCAAGCACCCGGCGCCGCAATGGCTGGCCAGGGATGCGGCGCTGGAGCATTGCGCCAAGGGTATCGGGCTGTGGGCCTGGGCGAGCAATGACGCCGGCGGCGAACCGGACGCGGTGATGGCCTGCGCGGGGGATGTGCCGACGCTGGAGACTCTGGCAGCGGTATCGATCCTGCGTGCCGCACTGCCGGAACTGAAGATCCGTGTGGTGAATGTCGTGGATCTGATGAGACTGCAGCCCGACAGCGAGCACCCGCACGGGCTCTCCGACCGCGACTTCGACTCACTGTTCACGCAGGACAAGCCCATCATCTTCGCCTTCCACGGCTATCCCTGGCTCATCCATCGCCTCGCCTACCGCCGCAGGAACCACGTGAACCTGCATGTGCGCGGCTACAAGGAAGAAGGCACGATCACGACCCCCTTCGACATGACGGTACTGAACGACATGGATCGCTTCCACCTCGTGCAGGACGTCATCGATCGTCTGCCGCAGCTCGCCGGCCGTGGCGATTACCTCAAGGACGAAATGCGCAACCGCTTGATCGAGCATCGCCAGTACATCACCCGCCATGGCGAGGACATGCCGCTGGTGCGCGACTGGCGTTGGCACGCGCACCCACCCCCGGGCCCGCTAAGACGGTGAGGCGCCCGGGACGCAGCCGTGGCTCGGCCGCATCATCCATCGGCGCGCCACTCGGCGCGGCCGCGGCGCTGCTGCTGTGTGTTGCGGGTTGTTCGCTGATCTCCGTGAAGAGTCCGGAACGGCCACTCTCGAGCCGCGATCTGAATGCGCGCATTCTGACGCGCGAATTCTCCTACCATTTCATCGCGGTGGTCGCGCAGTGCGCCGACGACATTGGGGCGCACGACAGCGACCCCGAGGTGCTGGCGAATGCGCTGCGCTGGAAGATCGGCGCGGCGGCGGAGAGTCAGCGGGCGGCGACCCGCCTGGCCCCGATGATGGCTTTGCTCGACACCTGGGCGCTGGCCTCGCAGATGCAGCAATTCCTGTCGCCCGGGCAGCCCGGCGGCGCACTGCTCGGCTCCCGCCAGGAGGTTGCCGTGACGGCCGCGAGCGAGCTCGAGGCGGGGGCCGAGGAGCTGGCGCGCCGGCTGATCGCTGCCAGTGAATTTGCGCAGTATCAGCAATTCGTCGCGAGCTACACGCGCGAGCATCCGCTGCGGGATCTGCAGTTCGTGCGCGCCTCGGTCGTGCAGCTGTGGAGTCAGAAAAGCGGCGCCGACGGCAGGCTGCTCGACTCGGTCGGTACGATTCCGGAAGCGATGGAGGATGTTTCCGATCGCACCAGGATCGCGAGCGAGGCGCTCACCCTGCAGACCATCTGGAGGACCGAGCTGGCGCTGCGCGAGGCGGGCTATTCGCGCGACGAGATCCACGCCGCGCTCAGCCAGCTCGACGAGCGCCTCGCCAGACTATCCGCAGCGGCAGACAGCGCGCCACAGCTGGTTCACGAGGCGGTAGCCAACGTCCGTGAGAGCGTGATCGATCTGCTGCGACGGGTCGATGCATCTGCGGCCTCGATCCTCGAGACGTTGCACAGCGAGCGCGCCGCGCTGGCGGCGGACGTGCGCGGCGAGCGCGAAGCGGTGCTGCTGGCGGCCGACGCCGAGCGCACGGCGATCGCCCGCGACGCAGCCAGGATTGCCGATCAGGTCGTGAAATCCTCCGGCGAGCAGGCGCGCCGTCTGGTGCGCGAGCTGTTGCTGCTGCTCATCGTTCTCGCCATCGTGCTGCTGGGTCTGCCGTTCGCGGCCGGCTACCTCGTGGGCCGTGCCAGGGCCGGCCGCATTGCTGCGGATGGCAGATAGGCGGTCGGCCTAGGCGTTGAGTTTGCGCCCGCCCGCCTCATCCGCCGCCGGGACGGGCAGGCGGGAGAGCAGCTGGGTCAGCTTCGCGAGGTCGAGGGGCTTCACCAGATGCGAATCGAAGCCCGCCTCCTGCGAGCGGCGGCGGTCCGAGTCCTGGCCCCAGCCGGTGAGCGCCACCAGAGTGATCCGCTTGCCCCACGCCTGCGCGCGGATGCGCCGCGCGACTTCATAGCCGTCGAGCAGCGGCATGCCGATATCGAGCAGCGCGACTTCGGGCAGGTGCCGCTCGGCGGACTCGAGCGCGAGGCTCCCGTTGCTGGCGCTGAAGACTTCGTGGCCACCCAGCTCCAGAACCGTCGCCAGGGTCTGCAGCGCGTCGGCGTTGTCGTCGGCGACCAGTATGCGGCGGCGCACCGGGGGCGCATCCTCGGGTGCGGTGGATGCCCTGCCGTCCCCGGACTGTGTCGCCTCGAGGAGCAGCGGCAGCCGGATCACGAATTCGCTCCCCAGGCCCGCGCCCTCGCTATGCGCGGCGATGCTCCCGCCGTGCATCTGCAGCAGCCGGCGCACCAGGGCGAGGCCGATCCCGAGCCCGCTGTGCGGGTGATCCGAGCGGCGGTCGAGCTGGGTGAACAGGTCGAAGATCCGGGGCAGCACCTCAGCGGGGATGCCGATGCCGTTGTCGCGCACCCGGATTTCGACCTCCGCCCCCTGCAGGCGGACGCTCAGACTGATGCGCCCTCCCCGCTCGGTGTACTTGGCCGCGTTCCCCAGGACGTTGCCGAAGGCCTGTGTGAGACGCAGCGGGTCGGCATCGACCGTGAGCGTGCCATCGGGAATCTCGCTCGTGAATTGGTGACCGCGCTCCAGGATCAACGGCTGCACGATCTCCACGGCGCGCGCGATCAGCGTCCCGAGCTCGATCGGCTCCCTGGACAGGTTGATCTTGCCGCGCGTGATGCGCGCCACATCGAGCAGGTCGTCGACCAGGCGCGTGAGGTGCGAGACTTGCCGCTCGATCACGTCGCGCGACCAGTTCAGCTGTGGGTCGGCGACCGGCTTCATGCGCATCAGCTGTACGGCATTCAGAATCGGCGCCAGCGGATTGCGCAGCTCGTGGGCGAGCATCGCGAGGAACTCGTCCTTGTGGCGGTCCGCCTCCTTCAGCGCCTGTTCCGCCCTGGCGCGCTCGGCCACCTCGCTCTGCAGGCTGCGGTTGGTGCGTTCCAGCTCCGCATTGGCGCGCTGCAAGGTGGCATTGAGGGCTTCGAGCTCACGGGTCTTCTCCGCCTGCAGCGTCGTGTTGGCCTCGGCCAGGCGCTGGTTGGCCTGCGCCAGATTGCGGTTCAGCTCGCGCAGCTCGCGGCGCTTGCAGTACAGCTCGACCAGGACTGCGACCTTGCTGCGCAGGATCTCCGGCACCACCGGTATGAGCACGTAGTCGACCGCCCCGACCTTGTAGCCCTTGAGGTGGTCCAGGTCGGTCACGTGCACGCCGCTGACGAAGATGATGGGGGTCTTCTCGAAGCGCGGATGCTCGTGGATCAGCCGCGCCGCCTCGAAACCGTCCATTCCCGGCATGCTGACATCGAGCAGCACCACGGCGAATTCCTCGCGCATGAGCTTGTCGAGCGCCTCGAGCCCCGAGTGAGCGCACACCAGGTTCTGCCCCAGCTCGCTCAGCACCGACTGATAGGTGAGCAGCCGCGCAGGCTGGTCATCGACGAGCAGGATGTTGACTTTCTCGTTGGCGCCCATGGCGCTGCCGACCCCCCGTTGATCCTTCACGCTAACGGTGCAGCCAGGTCCGCACCATGGACAGCAGCTGGTCGGTGTTCACCGGCTTGGCGACGTAGTCCGAGGCCCCCGCTTCCAGGCACTTCTCGCGGTCGCCCTTCATGGCCTTGGCGGTGAGAGCGATGATCGGCAGCAGCCGGAACTGATGCTTGCTGCGGATGCGGCGCATGGTCTCGTAGCCGTCCATTTCCGGCATCATGACATCCATCAGCACCAGCGCCAGATCGTCGGTGCTCTCGACCAGCTTGATCGCCTCCTGGCCGTTGGTTGCCGTGATCACCTGCATGCTGTGGCGCTCGAGCAGGCTGTTGAGCGCGAAGATGTTGCGGATATCGTCGTCGACCACCAGCACCTTGCGCCCGCTGAGAGGCTCGTCGCTCTCGTGCAGCGCCTCGATCATGTGCTGCTTCGCCTCCGGCAGATCGGCCATCACCCGGTGCAGGAACAGGGCGGTCTCATCCAGCAGCCGCTCGGGCGAGCGCACGCCCTTCAGCACGATGCTCTTGGCGACCTTGCGCAGCTCGGTCTCCTCGTGGTCGTTCAGCTCGCGCCCCGTGAAGACGACGATCGGGGTGCGCCGCAGTTCAGGATCCTCCTGCACCTGGGCGAGCAGCTCGAAGCCGGACATGTCCGGCAGGCGCAGATCGAGAACCACGCAGTCGAAGCTGCCGGCGCGCAGCGCCGCGAGCGCCGCGGCGCCGGTGCCGGCCGTGATGATCTCCACGTCGCTGTGTCCCAGGAGCTCGGTGACGCTCAGCTGCTCGGCCGGATCGTCCTCGACCACCAACAGCCGCCGCACTCGGGAGGCGGTGAAGCTCTTGAGCCGGTCGAACGCCGCTTCGAGCGCATCGGTCGTGACGGTCTTGGTGATGAACTGGAACGCACCCCGCTCGAGCCCGTACTGGCGCTCGTCCTCGATCGTCAGGATCTGAACCGGGATATGGCGTGTTTCGGGGTTGCGCTTGAGCTGATTGAGAACCGTCCAACCCAGCATGTCCGGGAGGAACACGTCGAGCGACACGGCGGTCGGGCGGTACTTGCGCGCCAGGGTGAGCGCATCGGCGCCGGTCCTCGCCAGCAGGATCTTGAATCCCCGTTGGCGCGCGAGATCGAGCAGGATGCGGCAGTAATGCGGGTCGTCCTCCACCACCAGCAGCACTGCATCCTCGGGCTGCAGGTTTTCCCGATCATCCGCGATCTGCTCCTGCCGCACCGGCAGCACCACCGGTTGAAATGCGGCCACGGCGGTCGCGGCCGTGGTCGGACCCCGGGTCACGGCCCGGTTATAGGCCGGGCCCATGTAGGAAAGAGGCAGATACAGGGTGAAGGTACTGCCGCTGCCGGACACGCTGCTGAGGCGTATCTCCCCGCCCAGCAGGTGCGCCAGCTCGCGGCTGATCGCCAGTCCGAGCCCCGTGCCGCCGTACTTGCGGGCGGTGCCCACATCCGCCTGCTGGAAAGCCTCGAATATGATCCGCTGCTTCTCCGGGGGGATGCCGATGCCGGTATCGCTGACCGAGAACTCGACCACCGAGGAAGCCTCCCTCAGGATCGGATGCTCGGGACTCCAGCCTCCGGTGGCGACACATACGTGCAGGCGCACGCCGCCGCGCTCGGTGAACTTGAACGCGTTCGAGAGCAGATTCTTCAATACCTGCAGCAGGCGCTTGGAGTCGGTGGTGATCGCGCGCTCCAGGTGCCTATCGAAGTCCGCCGTGAACGCCAGCTGGCGCGCCTCCGCCTCGTGCCGGAAATTGCGCTCGATGGTCTCACGCAGGTGCGTGAACAGCAGATCTTCACACTCGACCGTGACCGTGCCCGATTCGATCTTGGACAGGTCGAGGATGTCGCTGATGAGGTTGAGCAGGTCGGTCCCGGCGCCGTGGATGGTCGTGGCGAACTCGACCTGCCGGGACGACAGATTGCCGTCGGCGTTCTCCGAGAGCTGCTGGCCGAGAATCAGGATGCTGTTGAGCGGGGTGCGCAGCTCGTGCGACATGTTCGCCAGGAACTCCGACTTGTAGCGCGAGGTGAGCGCGAGCTCCGCCGCCTTCTCCTCGAGCGCGCGCCGGGCGAGCTCGATTTCCTGGTTCTTGCGCTCGACCTCCACGTTCTGTTCCGCGAGCAGCTTCGCCTTGTTGGCCAGCTCCGCGTTGGTCTGCTGCAGCTCGGTCTGCTGCGCCTGCAGCTCGCCGGCGAGCTGCTGAGACTGCGTGAGCAGACCCTCGGTGCGCATCGTCGCCTCAATCGTATTCAACACCACGCCGATGATGCTGCCGGTCAGCTGCTCGAGGAACGCCAGGTGCGAGGCCGTGAAGCCCCCGAGCGATGCCAGCTCGAGCACGGCTTTGACGTTTCCTTCGTACAACACCGGCAGGACGATGACGTGGTGCGGCCGGGCGCTCAGCAGCCCGCCGCGCAGCTGGATGGAATCCGGTGGAATATCCGTCAGCAGCAGGCGCTGCCGGTCGGCGGCCGCCTGACCTACCAGCCCCTCACCCAGGTGGTAGCGGCGCGGTTCGCGGTTGTCGGCGGCGGCGTCGGCGTAGCTGGCGAGTTCCTTGAGGCAGGGCGTGCCGGTCGCACCGTCCATGACGTAAACGATTCCCTGCTGCGCATTGACGAGCGGCGCCAGCTCGGACAGCAGCAGTTTGCCTACCGTCACCAGATCGCGCTGGCCCTGCATCATGCGACTGAACTTCGCGAGATTGGTCTTGAGCCAGTCCTGCTCGGTGTTGCGCTCGGTGGTCACGCGCAGGTTGCCGATCATCGCGTTGATGTTGTCCTTCAGCTCCGAGACCTCGCCGCGCGCCTCCACCTGGATCGAGCGGGTGAGGTCGCCCTTGGTCACGGCGGTGGCCACCTCGGCTATCGCGCGCACCTGGTTGGTGAGATTGGCGGCCAGCAGGTTCACGTTCGCCGTGAGATCCTTCCACGTTCCGGCCGTCCCCGGGACGTGGGCCTGGCCGCCGAGACGTCCCTCGACGCCGACTTCACGCGCCACGCTGGTGACCTGGTCCGCGAAGATCGCCAGCGTATCCGTCATGCTGTTGATGGTGTCGGCCAGCGCGTTGACCTCACCCTTGGACTCGACCGTGAGGCGCTGACGCAACTCGCCGTTGGCGACCGCGGTCACCACCTTCACGATGCCGCGTACCTGGTTGGTGAGGTTGTTCGCCATCACGTTCACGTTGTCGGTGAGATCCTTCCAGGTGCCGGCGACACCGGGCACCAGCGCCTGGCCGCCGAGCTTGCCTTCGGTGCCGACCTCACGCGCCAGGCGGGTCACTTCCGCCGCGAAGCCGTTGAGCTGGTCCACCATCGTGTTGATGGTTTCCTTCAGCTGCAGGATCTCGCCCTCCACGTCCACCGTGATCTTGCGCGACAGGTCGCCACGAGCAATGGCGGTCGAGACCTCGGCGATGTTGCGCACCTGGCCGGTGAGGTTGCGGGCCATCGAGTTGACATTGTCGGTCAGGTCCTTCCAGGTACCCGCGACGCCCGGCACGATGGCCTGGCCGCCCAGCTTGCCCTCGGTGCCCACCTCGCGCGCCACGCGCGTCACTTCGTCGGCGAAGCTGTTGAGCTGATCGACCATCGTATTGACGGTCTCCTTCAGCTGCAGGATCTCGCCGCGCACGTCCACCGTGATCTTGCGCGACAGATCGCCGCGTGCGATGGCGGTCGCCACTTCGGCGATGTTGCGCACCTGGCCGGTGAGGTTGCTCGCCATCGAGTTGACCTTGTCGGTGAGATCCTTCCACACGCCGCTGACGTCCTTCACGTCCGCCTGACCGCCCAGCTTGCCTTCGGAACCGACCTCGCGCGCCACGCGCGTCACTTCCGCGGCGAAGGCGTTGAGCTGATCGACCATCGTGTTGATGGTCTCCTTCAGCTGCAGGATCTCGCCCTTCACATCCGCCGTGATCTTGCGCGACAGGTCGCCGTTGGCGATGGCGGTGGCAACTTCCGCGATGTTGCGCACCTGGCCGGTGAGGTTACCGGCCATGGAGTTCACGCTGTCGGTGAGATCTTTCCAGGTGCCGGCGACGCCCGGCACCACGGCCTGGCCGCCGAGCTTGCCTTCGGTGCCCACCTCGCGCGCCACGCGCGTCACTTCCGAGGCAAACGAGCGCAGCTGATCGACCATCGTATTGACGGTCTCCTTCAGCTGCAGGATCTCGCCCTTCACTTCCGCCGTGATCTTGCGCGACAGGTCACCGCTCGCGATGGCGGTGGAGACTTCCGCGATGTTGCGAACCTGGCCGGTGAGGTTACCCGCCATGGAGTTGACGTTGTCCGTCAGATCCTTCCAGGTACCGGCGACGCCCGGCACCACGGCCTGGCCGCCGAGCTTGCCTTCGGTGCCCACCTCGCGCGCTACGCGCGTCACTTCCGCCGCGAAGCCGTTGAGCTGATCCACCATCGTGTTGATGGTGTTCTTCAGCTCGAGAATCTCGCCCTTCACGTCCACCGTGATCTTGCGCGACAGGTCGCCACGGGCGACGGCGGTCGTCACTTCCGCGATGTTGCGGACCTGGCCGGTCAGATTGGTCGCCATCGCGTTGACGGAGTCGGTGAGATCCTTCCAGGTGCCGGCTACACCGGAAACGATCGCCTGCCCGCCCAGCTTGCCTTCGGTGCCCACCTCGCGCGCCACGCGCGTCACTTCCGAGGCAAACGAGCGCAGCTGGTCGACCATGGTGTTGATGGCTTCCTTCAGCTGCAGGATCTCGCCGCGTACATCGACCGTGATCTTGCGGGACAGGTCGCCGTTGGCGACCGCGATGGTCACTTCGGAGATGTTGCGCACCTGGCCAGTGAGGTTGCTCGCCATCGAGTTCACGCTGTCGGTCAGGTCCTTCCACGTGCCGGCGACGCCGGGCACTGCGGCCTGACCGCCGAGCTTGCCCTCGGTACCCACTTCGCGTGCGACGCGCGTCACCTCGGAAGTGAAGGCGCTCATCTGCTCGATCATCGTGTTGACGATCGTGGCGGATCTGAGGAATTCTCCCTTGAGCGGGCGCCCATCCACCTCCAGGTTCATGGTCTGGTGCAGATCGCCCTTGGCGACCGCCGAAATGGTGCGCGTGACCTCCGCCGTCGGCCACAGCAGATCGTCGATGAGGGTATTCACCGAGGCTTCCATCGCGCCCCAGGCACCGGAGCGCCGGTCGCTCGCCATGCGGTGACGGGGCTTGCCGTCCTTGCCGACGATCTGCCCGGCACGCTCCAGCTCGCGCGCCAGGCGCTGATTGGACGCCACGATCTCGTTGAAGGTATCGGCTACCTTGCCCGCAAGCCCGGTCTGATCGCTGGCGAGGCGAACCGAGAAATCCCCGTCGCGCACCGCCTGCAGCACCCGCAGGAGCTTGCGCTGGTCCAGACTCTTCGCGTCCGTGCCGAGCCGGCCATTGGACTTGCGCGTGCGGCGCTCACGAACTTGCGTTTCCATCAGCAGGCTCCAGGGGGGATTGCGCACCCGGCGGAACACTCGGTGCCCGGGGGGTGAAATTCAAAACGCAGGCTTGACGGAGACCGGGACAAGGGTGTCCCCGGGGCGGGCGGCGAGGCCTGTCCACGCGACACGATCGAAATCCGCGGGAAGAGTTGCACCCCGTCCCCCAGGCGCCACGGATTGGAAGTGGTACCGAACGATCCGGACCGTCCAGTGCGAGCGCCACCGTGAGCGCGACTGCCCTGTCGGCGACGGCACATTACCGTGCCGCTTGGTGGATCGGTGTCAGTCGACATCGTACTTCGCCTGTAGGATTAGTACTACAGGGACCCATCAATACGGACTGTGCGCATCCTGAGCGGCCCCCGGGCCGACCGTGACTCGTTTGCTGGTGCCGGGACGAGGCCGGTTAGACTGCTGGGTCCATTGTGGCCGCCGGTTCTGGAGAAACTCATTGAGTGATTCCTCGGCGCGCAGCGCCGTGGCGAGCGATGCGGAGGCGAGCCGCGAATGGCCGTCGCTGCGCGCCGTGCTGCTCGATCGGGCCTGCGCACCCTATCGCCGGGCCGGCCGCTTCGCATATTACTTTGCACGCGGCAAGTTGCGCGCTGATCCGGTATTCCGCGCGATCCTGGAGCTCGGCTTGCTGACCGGACGAGCACGCATCCTCGACCTGGGCTGCGGCCAGGGACTCCTGGCCGCATGGCTGCGAGCCGCGGCGCACTGTCACGAGCGCGGCGCCTGGCCGGCGACCTGGCCGCCGGCGCCTTGCCCCCAATCGATGCGCGGGATAGAGCTCGTGGCGCGCGAGGTCGCGCGGGCGCGCTGCGCGCTCGGGCCTGACTGTGAGGTGCTGGAGGCCGACATCCGCAGTGCGCCATTCGGCAGCGCCGATGCCGTGGTCATCCTGGATGTGCTGCACTACCTGCCCGCGCAGTCGCAGCCCGAGGTGCTGCAGCGGGTACGGGCCGCGCTGCCGCCCGGGGGCCTGCTGCTGCTGCGCGTCGGCGATGCCGGCGGCGGCGTGCGCCTTCGCTTCACGCAGTGGGTCGACAAGCTGATGCTGCTGGCGCGCGGTCAGCGCGCGCTCAGCTTGCATTGCCGCAGCATCGAGCAGTGGCGCGAGCTGCTGCATCAGTGCGGCTTCGACAGCCGCGCCGAGCCCATGAGCCACGGAACACCCTTCGCCAATGTGCTGCTGATCGCGCTCGCGACCTGACGGGCAGCGCAGCCGAGCTTCCCGGGTCCCGGGGGCCTCACTCGGCAGGATCAGCGCCCTGACCGGCGCAGAAGTAGCGCGGGTCGTGCGGCGTGCGCGCGAAGATCCGGCGCAGCAGCGGTTCGAAGGTGGCGAGGTCCTCGGTCGGATAGTCCGGATCGAAGGAGCACTGATCCCAGGCGGCGCAGAAGTGCACGCAGGCCTCGTACCACGGATGATCGCGCCAGCGCTCGCGAGCGTTGCGATCGCCGCCAAAATGATGCACGTAATAGTAGTTCTGAAACAGGCCGTGTTGCGCCACGATCCAGGTCACTTCCGGGCGCACGTAGGGACGCAGTATCGCCGCCGCGACTTCGGCGTGGTTGTAGGGCGCCAGCTCATCGCCGATGTCGTGAATGAGCGCCGCCACGATCATTTCTTCGTCGGCCCCGTCCTTCATGGCGCGGGTGGCGGCCTGCAGACAATGCCGCAGCCGGCTGACGGGATAGCCTTCGACCGAGTGATCGAGCTTGCGCAGGCCCTCGAGCACGCGTGCGCCCAGGCCGGCGGCATACGCCCGCTCGGACTGATCCAGCAGCAGGTAGTCCTCCCTGGTGCCGTCCTGCATCCGCCGGAAGCTGACGATCCTGCTCACGCGCTGCGTCTCACGGCGGATGACCCAGCGCGGCGGCGGCGCAGCACGCGATAGAGGCTGCGGGGTCCGTCGCTATCGATGTAGCAGCCTTGCAGATGACGCAAGCCTTCGGACGGATCGAAGGCGGTGCGCCCGTGCAGCAGTCGGCAGTTGTCGAGCATCACCAGATCACCGGCCTTGAGCAGAAAGCGGATCTCGAAATCCGGCGCGCGCAGGCGGTGGTCGAACAGTTGCCGCGCCCGGTAGTAGGCCTCGAGGCGCTCGCGCGCAAACAGCGGCACGAAATCCAGCCGCGGGCTGAAGTGGATGGCCTTCAAGTCACCACCGAGGTCCAGTTCGATGAGCGGTGCGCTCGCGGTCAGCTCGGTGTCGACGTCGACGTATTTGAACCGCACCGGCGTGCCGGCGAGAGTCGCGAACGCCTGCGGATGGCGCTCGCGCAAGGCCTGCGCCACGGCGAAGCCGTCCACCAGCGTGGACAGTCCGCCGCTGGTCTCATTCACCAGGCAATGCAGCAGCTGGATCCCCGGCACCGGCGCGCGATAGGGATTGTCGGTATGCGGATCAAGTGCCAGGGAGGTGTAAGCGAGGTCGTTGGCATCGGGTGTCGAGCGCACGTTGAACAGCGCACCGAAATTCGTCTCGCGCGTGAAGCCGAACAACGCACCGAGCTTCAGCACCATGCCCGGCTCGGCGGGCACGCCCTCGAAGATCACGAATCCAAGCGTCAGGAAGGCTTCGAGCCACGAGCTCAGTTCGGCCTCGCCCGCATCGGCGCGCCAGCGCGCCCGCGGCAGAGCGGCGAGCGTGCCGTCCCACAGACGCGGCGCCGGGCAGTCGTGGCTGTTGGGCGTGAGCGCCGCTTCCGCGAGGATCTCCTCGGCGCTGAAACTCGCTTCATGCCCGTCGCTGAATTTGACCCTGTAGGTACCCGGCAGCGGCTGCGACACCGACACCAGCGTCACATCAAGATCGAAGTCCGACGGATCCTGGAGCCGCTGCTGCGTCTGCGGGTCGATGCTGGCCGGATCCTTGCAGCGCTCGCGCAGCCACAGCGGATGGATGGAGTGCTGAGTGCCGTCGGCGCGCTCCAACACCAGCTCGGTGGGCCCGTTCATCTTCAGAGTCAACGATCGTTGCCTGGCAGACACGAGCGGCAGTCTAGCGTCGCCTCTGAAGCTGTGTCCACGCCAGGGCGCGAATGCGGTATTTTCCTCCCTGACAAAGGGAGCACCGCCATGACCTTGAGCCGCCGTGACCTGCTGAGTGCCTCGGCCCTGCTGCTGGCCGGACCGGGCGCCGCGTTGCGCGCCGCCGGCAGGGAGGCGGCGGTCTCCGGCGAGACGCCCATAGTGCTGTGTTGGAACGAGAATCCCTACGGGCCGTCCCCGGCGGCGCGGCTCGCCGTGAGCCGGGCGGTCGGCCAAGCGTGCCGTTATCCCGACGACGCCGAGATCCAGGATCTCGTGCAGGCGCTCGCCAGACACGAGGGCATCGGCGCCGATCACATCGTCACCGGCACCGGCTCGGGCGAGCTGCTGCGCGCTCTGGGGCTCCTGTGCGGGCGTGACGGCGGGGAGCTCATCGCGGCCGCGCCCACCTACGCGGAGCTGCCTGACTATGCGACCCTGCGCGGTGCGGCGCTGAAATTCGTGCCGGTCGATACCCGGCTGCGTCACGACCTGCCCGCCATGCAGGCAGCGATCTCCGAGCGCACGCGCGCGATCTACGTCTGCAATCCCAACAACCCCACCGGCACCACGGTGAGCGCGAGCGAGCTGCGCGCTTTCGTGGCGGCGCTGCCCGAGCGCCTCATCACGATCGTCGACGAGGCCTACATGGACTTCACGGTCGGGGCCGATGTGGCTTCGGTCGCAGATCTGGTCGCAACCACCCACCGTGTGGTGGTGCTGCGGACGTTCTCCAAGATCCATGGCATGGCGGGGCTGCGCTGCGGTTACGCCATCGCCCGGCCGGACCTGGCCGCCGCGCTGGCGGCTGCCTGCATGACCACGCCGAACATCCTGGCGGTGCGCGCGGCGCGTGCCAGCCTCGGCGATCGCGCCTTTCTCGCCGATTGCCGCCGGCGCATCCTCGCGAGTCGCACCCGCATCACCACCGAGCTGGCGCGCCTGGGGCTCAAGTACGCCGAGCCGCAGGGCAATTTCGTGTTCTTCGACACGGGCATGCCGCTGGCGCGCTTCACCGGGCTCATGCGCGCGCGCAACATTCTCGTCGGCCGGCTCTTTGCGCCCTACGACACCTGGTGCCGGATCACGATCGGGACCGAGCCGGAGGTGACTGCGTTTCTGGAGGCGCTGCGCGCCGTCACGGCGAGCTGAGCTTAAGCCGACGGCGGGAGCAGCAGGCTCAGGCAGGTGAGCGCCGCTTCCGCCTTGTGCAGCTCACCCACCTCGACGGCGCGGGTGGCGATTCCGGCTACCTCCAGAACGCGCTGCGTACGCGGATAGGCACTGCTCACCAGGGTGAGCCCGCGCAGCGTCAGGGTGTTGGCCGCGTACGGCTCGTGCGGATCCACCGCGATCACGACCCCGACATCGAAAGCCGCCGGATCGACCCACGCAGGGTTGGCCAGCAGAACGTCGGGCGGAATGAAGGTGCAGGCGCTCTTCAGGTGCAGGCAACCGTGCAGCGCCACCTCCCGCACCGCGTAACCGTAGGGTGCCAAGCCTTCCGCGAGCTGTGCAACGCCGGCCGGGTTGGTGCGGCCGGAAGCCCCGACATACAGCGTGCGGCCGATGCCCAGCACGTCCCCACCCTCCAGGCACGCCGGATCGGTCACGCGCCGCACCGGCACGTGCCGCGCGAGCGCGACGGCGACGCTCTCGACTTCAGCCCGACGCGAGGCGGCGCCCGGCCGCGTGATGACTGCGACCCCCGGTACCAGCACCGCGGTATCCTCGACGAATACAGCGTCGGGGTGTTCGGCGAGCGGCGGCAACCACTCGATGCGGCACCCGAGTGCGCCCAGCTCGGCGACATACTGCGCATGCTGACGCTGCGCCTGCGGCACGTCGATTGGAGCGCGCGCAAGATAGGTGAGCTCGCAGCGCACGAGCGATCGGTCAACTTCCCTCACGAACGCGATCACGGTCGCTCGCGCGGCGAGGGCACGTCCCGGGCCGCGAGCCGCAGGCACTCGAGGAGCGCCGTGGCCGCGGGCGGCAGGTTGCCGGGCGCACGCAGGATCGCGCCCACCGGAGTTTCCATGGATTTGAGCTTTACCGGCAGGATCGCCAGCAGCTTGTGCTGCACGTCATCCAGCGCCACGTGATAGGGCATCACGCCGATCGAGTCGGATTTGCGCAGCAACATTCGATTGGTGAGGATCGACACCGATTCGATCACGTTGCGGGGCAACGACGCGTGCGCTTCGAGGAACGCGCGCTCGACCTGACGCCGCAGCGTGGTCTCGGGCAGCGGCAGCAGCCACGCCTCGTTCACGAGGTCGCGCAGCCCGAGCCGGCGCTTGCGCAACAGCGGGTGCCCGGGCCGCGTGACCAGGCAGATCGGCTCGGCGTAGAACTCCTCGTACCGCAGCGCGCTGCTGCGGCCCTCCTCGGGCAGGCGCCCGAGCACCATATCCAGATCCCCGACCAGGAGCGACGGCACGAGGATGTCGTAGGTTCCGACCACGACGCTGATGGTGACCCCGGGCCGCTCGCTCTTCAGCCGCGCAATGGCATCGGGCAGGATGCTGGCGGAAGCGGCGAGCAGCGTGCCCACCGTGACCCTGCCGCTATAGCCGGCGCGCAGGCTCTCCAGCTCCTCGGCCGCGTGGCGCAGCTGCGCCAGCACGATCTTGGCGTGCCGCGCGAAGATCTCCCCGTACGGCGTCGGCTCGAGCCCACGGTTGGTGCGCTCGAACAGCGACAGGCCGAGCGTCGCCTCGACGTCCTGCAACGCCTTGCTGAGAGTGGGCTGGGTGAGGTTCAGGCGCCTGGAGGCCTTGAGGATGCTGCGGCACTCATAGAGGGCGGCGATCAGCTCGATGTGGCGCAGGCGGAATTTGCGCGCGATCCAGCGCTCGAGTCGTACCGAGGTCATGGAGCCTTAGCGCTGCTCAGGCGCTGCGGCGCACGGCTGCTGCACCCCGCACGGCAATCCGTCCGGCATCGAGGCCAAAGAAAGCGTTGGCGTTGGCGTGCAGGAGCTTCTCGCGGGTCGGCGCCGGCAGCGCCTCGTGGGAGCGGATGAGGCTGCCGACCTGTTGCTCCCCGAGCGGGAAGGGATAGTCGGAACCGAGCATGACCCGGTCCTCGCCCATGATCTTGACCAGGAACGCGAGTGCGTCGCCGCTGAACACGGCGGCGTCGACATGGAACCGGTCGACGTAGGAGGACGGCAGGCGCGGGCAGTCCTCGCGCACCACATCGCGGTTGCGCCATGCATTGTCGACACGCCCGAGAAGGTACGGAAAGCTGCCGCCGCCGTGCGCGAAGCACAGCTTGAGCGAGCGCGGCAGGCGCTCGAAGGCGCCCGACAGGATCAGCCACAGGATCGACAGCTGCGTTTCCGCCGGCATGGCCACCAGCCACGGGAGCTGGTACCTGGACATACGATCCTGCGCCATCATGTCCCAGGGATGCACGAACACCGCCGCGCCCTCGGCGGCGCAGTGTTGCAGGAAGGTGATGATCCCCTCATCGTTGATGTCGCGCGCCCCCACGTGATTGCCGATGTGCACGCCGACGTGGCCCTCGGTCATCGCGCGGCTCAACTCGCGGCAGGCCAGATCGGTATCCTGCAGCGGCACCTGACACAGCGACTTCAGCCGCCGCGGCGCGTGAGCGCAGATCTCGCGCGCGGCATCGTTGAACAGGCGCGCGCACTCGAGCCCCTGCGCCGCCGGCCGTTGATAGGCAAACAGCGCCGGCGTGACGCACATGACCTGCACGTCCACGCCGTCGCGATCCATGGCCTCGAGGCGCACCGCCGGGTCCCAGCAGGCGGAGGTGACCGGGCGAAATTCCCGCTCCCCGACCATGAGCATCGCCCGGCCCGCACCGGTGTGCCGCAGCCACGGCCAGTCCGGCGTGCCAAAGCGCGCGGCGAGGTCCGGCCAGGTGTGCGGCAGAAAGTGGCTATGAATGTCGACCATCCTCATGGCATCTCCTTAAGGGCGCGCTCGCGCCGGTGCCTCATGCGCCGCACCTCTCGGGTGATAGGCGATCGCCCTGATCTCGATCAGCAGCAGCGGGTGCGGCAGCTGCGTCACTGCCACGGTGGTACGCGCCGGACCCTGATAGCCGAAAAACTCGCTGTAGACTTCGTTGTAAGCGTCGAAGTCGGCCATGTTCACCAGATAGGTGCTCACCTCGACCACATCGGCGAGGCTCGCGCCCGCACTGGCGAGAATGTCGCCGATGTTCTGCAGCACAGCGCGCGTCTGCGCGCGGATGTCGAGCACCGGCTCACCCGCGGCATCGCGCTCCGCCCCGGCGATGGAATCGTCGGCGCGCCGGGCGCTGGTGCCCGACACGAAAATGAAATCGCCGCCGCGGCGGAAGTGCGGGAAAGTCCCGCGCGGGCGCGCCTTGCCCGCGACCACGGCACTGTCGGCGCGCGCCGCCGCGCCCCTTGCCTCGTCTACCCTCATACGCGATCCGCCACCGGCGCCCCTACAGCTTCACGCAGATGTTCATGGGCTCGGAAAAGAAAGCGAGCGAATGCGCCCCGCCCTCGCGGCCGATGCCCGAGAGCTTCACCCCGCCGAAGGGCGTGCGCAGGTCGCGCAGATACCAGTCATTGACCCAGGCGAGCCCCACTTCCATCTGGCGGGCTACGCGGTGGGCGCGTTGCAGATTGGAAGTCCACACGGCAGCCGCGAGCCCATAGCGGGTGTCGTTCGCCAGCTGCACCGCCTGCTCTTCGGAATCGAACGGCGCCACGTGGCAGACGGGCCCGAAGATCTCCTCCTTGACGCAGCGCGCATCTTCGGCGAGGCCGACCACTATGGTCGGCTCGATGAAGGCGCCGCGGTCGCGCTCATCACCGAAGGCCGGCACGCCGCCGCCGCAGACGATCTCGCCGCGCTCCTCACGCGCCAGGCGGTAGTAGGACAGAACCTTCTCGCGGTGCGCGCGCGAGATCAGCGGTCCCAGGTCCGCGCCCTCGTACGGCCCGCCGATCGTAAGCCGGCGCGCCCGCTGCGCCAGCGCCTCCACGAAGCGCTCGAAGATCGGGCGCTCGATGTACACGCGTTCGGAGCACAGGCACACCTGCCCGCAGTTGGAGAACACCGAGCGCATGGTGCCGCTCACGGCCGCCTCGAAGTCCGCGTCCGCAAACACCACGGCGGCATTCTTGCCGCCGAGCTCGAAAGACAGGGCCTTCACCGAGTCCGCGGCGCTTCTCATGATGGCCGCGCCGGTCGCCGACTCGCCCGTGAAGGCAATCGCATTCACGTCGGGGTGACTCACCAGCGCCTCGCCGGTGGATCGGGGCCCGAAACCGTGCACCAGGTTGAAGACCCCGGGCGGCATACCGACCTCCTGCATCACCTCGGCGAGCAGTGTCGCCGATGAGGGGGTCTCCTCCGAGGGCTTGGCGACCACCGCATTGCCGCACGCAAGCGCCGGCGCCACCTTCCAGGTCAGGAGCAGGAACGGCAGGTTCCACGGCGCGATGACCGCCACCACGCCGACGGGCTTGTGCACCGAGTAGTTCAGCGCGCCGCGGCCGTCGGGCGTGCCCATCTCGAAGCATTCGGAGCCGCGCGCCAGCGCCATATCCGCGTATGCGCGGAAGTTGACCGCGCCGCGCGGGATGTCGAGCGTGCTCGCCTGCTGCAGGGTCTTGCCGGTGTCGGCGATCTCGGCGCTCACGAACTCGGCGAAGCGCTGCTCGATGCGCTCCGCCACCTTGCGCAGCAGTGCGCAGCGCTCCGGCGTCGAGAGGCGCGCCCACGGTCCGCGCAGCGCGGCGCGCGCGGCCTGCACGGCCCGATCGACGAGCGCCGCGTCCGCCTCGGTGACCGTGGCCACGACCTGACCGTTGACCGGATTGATATTCTCGAAAGTGCGTCCCTGGCGCACGAACTCGCCGCCGACCAGGCACGGGAGCTGGCGGCCGCTAAAGGGGTACGGGTGGACTTGGGTGGGCGTCATGGGTGTGCGTAGTCCGGGCGCTGCGCTGGCGGGGATTGTAGGAGCCGCCAGCACTCAAGGAATAATCGTATTTTGCCATTCAGCTATGCAGATATTCTATATCAAAATCCGCGCCTGACCGGCCGCCACGGACTGTGGCGCCGGGGGCGTGCGCAGCGGATGCCCCCGCGCCTGAGCTCGGCTCAGCTGCTCATTGACCCGAGCAGCCGCTCGCGGCGGGCGAGACTCTCAGCGCTCCAGACGTCGCTCCGCCGGTAGTACTGGCTCACCGCGCGGGCACCAAGGGGGAGCACGACCCAGGGCTGTTTCGACTCGGTGTAGATGTGGATGTCGGGCTGCAGGCGATCCGGATCATCGAGCGTGCCGACACGCACGAAACGCAGCGCATCTCCTGCGCCGGCATACGTGCTCCACAGGGCCACGCGGCACACCGGGCAGCGGGCGATCTTCTGGCCCTTGCCGCTGTTGCTCGGCGTCATCACCAGCTCAGGGCTTCCCGCAAGGAGCACCACACGATCGGCCTCGATGACGGCGTTGAGCGCAAAGGAAGCGCCGCTCTCGCGCTGGCACCAGCGGCAATGACAGCAATGCACGATGAGTGGCCCGCTCGTCATGCGATAACGCACGGCGCGGCAGCTGCAGCCGCCTGTGGCTACGGATGGCTGTGCGTCGCTCATGCAGACATACGAATGCGCAACGCCGGCTGGGCCCGGCCCTAACCGCGGGCGCGGGCCCCGCGCTAGTGAGCAGCGCTGCCGCTCAGACAATCCTTCATGAATGCCTTGCGGCCGGCGCCCTTGAGGCCCTTGGTGGTCGCGTCGGCGTTGCAGGTCTTCATCTTCTGCTGCTGGCTGTTGCCCGTCGCGGCCGTCGCGCTCGCGGCGCCCGCGGTGGCAGCAGCGGTCTTGTCGGACAGGCAGCTCTTCATGAAGCTCTTACGCTCGGTGCCCTTCAATCCCTTGGCGGTCGCGTCAGCGTTGCAGCTGGTCATCTTCTGCTGCTGGCTGTTCTGATGCGAAGCCTGGGCGATGGCCTGAGTGGCCACGATCGCGAGTGCCGCACCCATCACTACCAACCATGTCGTGCGTCTCATACCGACTCCTTTCGCGAACGGAAACGGCATATCGTAACCCCAGCGCGGCTGGCTACTCCAGGTCCGGATAGGGCCCGCGACCGCCCTCGGCAATGAAACGGTCGATGCGGGTCTGCAGCACCGGCAGCGGCACCGAGCCGAGCTCCAGCACCGCGTCGTGAAAAGCGCGCACGTTGAAGCGCTCGTCGAGCGCCTTCTCGGCGCGCGCGCGTGCGTCGAGAAACGCGCGCTCGCCCAGGTAGTACGACAGCGCCTGCCCCGGCCAGGCGATGTAGCGATCCACCTCGGTGCCGATCTCGCGCTCGGGCAGCGCCGTGTATTGCCTGAAGTATTCGATCGCCTGCTCGCGCGTCCAGCCCTGGGCGTGAATGCCGGTGTCGACGACCAGGCGCGCGGCGCGCCAGATCTGGTAGCCGAGCATGCCGAAGCGCTCGTAGGGGGTGTCGTACAGACCCATCTCCAGCCCGAGCTGCTCGCAATACAGCGCCCAGCCTTCGCCGTAAGCGGAGATGTACGTGAGCTGGCGGAACATCGGCTGGTCCTTGTGCTCCATCGCGATGGGTATCTGAAATGCGTGGCCGGGCGCGGACTCGTGCAGCGTCAGGGCCGTGAGGCTGTACAGCGGCCGGCTCGCCAGGTCATAGGTGTTGAGCAGATATATCCCTGGCCCGCCGCGTCCGGCGGTATAGAAGGGCGCCAGATCCTCGGGCACCGGCTTGATGGCGAAGCGCGCCCGCGGCAGGTAGCCGAAGAACTGCGCCGCCTTGCCGTCGAAGCGTTTCGCCGTCCACGCGGCGTGCATCAGCAGCTCCTCGGGCGAGTTGGCGTAGAAGCGCGGGTCGGTGCGCAGGAACTTCAGGAACGCCGGGAAGTCGCCACCGAAGCCGGTCTCGTGCATGGCGGCGAGCATCGCCTCGTGCAGGCGCTGCACCTCGGCGACGCCGAGCTGATGGATCGCGTCCGCATCCAGATCGAGGGTCGTGAACTCGCGGATCTTGGCGCGATAGTAGTCCTTGCCCTGCGGCAGGTCGGCCGCCGCCAGTGTGGTGCGCATCCCCGGGACGTACTCGGTGCGCATGAATCTCAGCAGCTCCCCGTACGCCGGCTGCACCACTTCGCGGATGGTCTTGAGGGCATCCGCGCGCAGACCCGCCTGCTTCGCGGCCGATATGCCCGGCATATCCCTGAAGGGGGTGTAGAAGAGACTGGCCTCGGGGGTAGCCTCCGTGACCGCGGTGATGGAAGTGTCGCGTCCCGCCATGGTGACGCGCGGCGGAGTGAAGCCGCGCTTCATGCCGGCGCGCATCTCCTCCATCTGCTCGTGGAAGTAGCGCGGGATATCGTGCATCTGCGCAATCCAGTGCTCGTAATCCACCAGACTGCGGAACGGGCGGCGCGCGGTGTAGCCGATATTGGTCCAGAAGGTGGTGTCGGAGTTGGCCGGCATCTCGAAGTCCCGGAAACGCTGGTTGGCGATCAGGACCGCGATCTGTGCGCGGTAGATGTCGTAGTTGACCTGCTCCTTCGCCGACAGGCTCGCGCGCGGGATGGCCTCGACCCGGCGCAGCACGTCCTCCCAGTACTTGCGGCGCATGTCCTGCGTCGCCCCGTCCACCTTCGGCAGGTGATCGGCAACCGGCCGGGAGCTGTCCTCGTCGTCGGGCAGCTGGTCGGTGCGCCACTTCCACTCGCTGCCGTAGATGCCGGCCAGGCGCTCGTCCGCCGCGTGTTGCCGGGAGTGCTGCGAGCAGCCGCTCAGCGCCGCGGCAAGCGCCGCGACGGCCAGCAGGGGGGCCAGGGTTTTACGCATGATGTCCTCGGGGCGGTGAGCATACTCGAACCGTTGCGCGCTGCTCACGCGATGAGGTACAAGCAGCGGCTTATGTGGAAGTCGATTGCTGCGATCAGCCTCGGGGGAAGTCTGGGAGCGCTGCTGCGCTGGTGGCTCGGCCTGACGCTGAATGCGCACTTCCCGGCGATCCCGCCGGGTACGCTCGCCGCCAACCTGATCGGCGGCTACGTCGTCGGGGTCGCGGTGGCCTTCTTCGCGACCTACTCGGCGGTGGCGCCCGAGTGGCGGCTGTTGGTGATCACCGGGTTCTGCGGCGGGCTCACGACCTTCTCCACCTTCTCCGCCGAGGTCGTGACGCTCATGCAACAGGGACGGGCGCTGTGGGCACTGGGCGCGGCCGCGGCGCATCTGGCGGGATCGATCCTCATGACCTTTGCCGGCATCGGCACGGTGGCCTGGATACGCAGCTGAGCTCGCCCATGCAAGGCTCACTACTGAGATTCTACGTTCACGAGGGACAGCGGCATCAGCGCCGCCTGGTGTGGGAATGGTTGCTCGAGAAGGCCAATGAGCTCGGCATCCGCGGCGGCTCAGCCTTTCGTGCCATGGCCGGCTTCGGCCGCCATCATGTCCTGCACGAGAGTCACTTCTTCGAGCTCGCCGGCACGCTCACGGTGGAAGTGGAGTTCATCGTGAGCAACGAGGAGGCGGACAAGCTGCTGGCGCTGCTGCAGGAGGCGGGGATCCGCCTGTTCTACGCGCGCGTTCCGGCGCTCTTCGGGGTGATCAACCCCGATGCCGCCGATGCGCCCGCGGAGGGCTGACGCGAGAGCCATACGCGATGGGCAGCGCGCCCGCCCACGCCTTTAGCGTCGCACGTCCTTCGGGCGCCCGATGCTGTGCAGCGGCAGGGCGCTCGAGCCGCCCATGCTCGGCCGGCCGGCTTCGGGAGCGGCGAGCGGCTGACATTCCTTCAGCGTCGCGAGGCAGCGCGCGGCGAGCTCCTGGTATTCACGCGTGCCGGTGGCTTTCCAGGCGAGCTCCTCGGACGTCAGCGTACGCACGACGCGCGCCGGCACGCCGGTGACGAGCGTGCGCCGCGGCACGACGAAGCCGGCGGGTACCAGGCTCGCGGCGCCGACGAAGGCCTCCTCCTCCACCACCGCGTCATCCATGATGATCGCGCCGATACCGATGAGTGCGCCCCGGCGTACGGTGCAGCCGTGCAGCACCGCCCCGTGCCCGATGTGGGCGTCCTGCTCGAGCAGGGTGTCGCGGGACGGAAAGCAGTGCAGCACGCAGCAGTCCTGCACGTTCGAGCCGGCGCTCAGGATGACGCGCCCGAAGTCTGCGCGCAGCGATGCGCCCGGGCCCACATAACAGTGGGCCCCCACGATCACATCGCCGATCAGCACGGCCTGCGGATGCACGAACGCCGTCGGGTCGACGACCGGCACGAGTCCGCCTAAGCTGTACACGGGCATATGCTTGGCCTGGCGCGCGCGTTCAGCCCGCACGCCCTTTGGCGAGGAAGGCGCGCACCGCGGCACGAAATTCCTCCGACTGCAGCTGGTTGGCGAAAATGCGCGCCTCCGCCTCGATGCGCGCCCGAACCTGCTCCGGGTCACCGCGCAGCAGGCGCCGGGTGGCGAGCAGCGCGCCGCTGGGCTGCCGTGCCAGTGCCCGCGCCAGCGCGCGCGCCTCGGAAAGCAGCACGGCCTCCTCGACCACGCGGTTCACCAGGCCGAGCCTCTCCGCGGTGGCGGCATCGAACGGCTTGCCGAGCAACAGCAGCTCGGCCGCCCGCTGCTGTCCCACCAGCCGCGGCAACAGCAGCGAGCTGGCCGCTTCCGGCACCAGGCCGAGGGCTACAAACGGCATCGACAGCTGCGCGGTGCGCGCCGCGACCACCAGGTCGCAGTGCAGGAGCAGTGTCACGCCGATGCCGACGGTCTGTCCGTGGATGGCAGCCAGCAGCGGCTTCTCGAATGTCGCCAGCGTGTGCAGGAAGCCCATCACGGGGTGCTCGGCGCTGAAGGGCGGGCCGGTGAGGAAATCGTTGAGATCGTTCCCGGCGCAGAAGCCCACGCCCTCACCCCCGAGCAGCACCACCCGCACGGCCTCATCCGCCTGCGCCTCGCGCAGGCCCCGGTACAACGCCTCGTACATGGCGAAGGTGATGGCGTTGCGCTTCTCGGGACGATTGAAGCGCACCTCGCACACTCCATCGGCGCGCGAAATGAGGATCTGCTCACTCATGGGAGGAGCTTGCCGAGTGCGCCGCTGGCGCGCAACTGTGACGCTCGGCGCCGGCCCGGGCGCGAGGTTCGCCGGTGTCAGCGCCAGGTGGCCTCAGGGTTGCGGCGGCGGGGGCGCGCCGTGGGTGCGGAAATCAACATCGCTGTCCGCCGCCAGCCACGCGAGCGCCGCCCAGGCGGCGACGTTCTGCTCGAGCTGCTCCTGGTCGATCTTGTCGAGGGTGTCATCGGCGGTGTGATGGATGTCGAAGTATCCACTTCCGTCCTGGTTGAGGGCGAACTCCGGCACACCCGCCTCAACCGTCGGGCCGACGTCCGTGCCGGCGTGCTCCGCGGTCTGCGGGGCGGCGAGTACCCCGATGGGGGCGAGCACGCGCAGCGCCGTTTTCGCGAACTCGCTCTGCAACACGGCCTGCGGCAGCCCGAGACGATAGACGCGGTCGGCACCGAAGTCGCTCTCCCCCACGAGCACGTGGGTCGCGAGCTCCGCCTTGTGGTTGTCGGCATAGGCATGGCCGCCGAAGGCGCCGTACGGTGCCACCGGCTGCGCTATCTCCTCGGAGCCGAACAGCACGACACGCACCGTGCGCCGCGGCCGCTGCGGGGCATCGCGGATGAGGGCCGCCGCCGCGGTGATGATCGCCATGCCGGTGCCGTCGTCGACGGCGCCGGTCCCCTGGTCCCAGCTGTCCAGGTGCGCGCCCAGCAGCACCACTTCCTGCGGCCGCGCGCGCCCGCGCACGTCGGCGATGACGTTCTGCGAATGCGCGTCCTTGACATAGGAGGCGCTCGAGTGCAGGCGCACGCGCACCTTCTCCCCGAGCGCGGCGAGCCGCGCGATCTGATCGGCATCGGGATTGCTGAGCGCGAACGCGGGCACCGGCACGCGTCCATCAACGTAGCGTGTCGTGCCGGTGTGCGCCAGGCGATGGCTGTCGGTGCCCACCGAGCGCAGCAGAAAGGCGATCGCGCCGCGCTGGGCCGCCTCGCCGGGGCCATCGACGCGGGCGTCCACCGCCACGCCGTAACCGGCGCCGTCCTGCGTGCGCACCATGCGGCCCGCCACCATGGCGATCTTGCCGCTGAGGGAGCCCGGCGGCGCGGCCTTGAGGGCATCGAGGCTCGCGAAGGTCACGACCTCGCCTTCCACTCCGGCGGCCGGCGTCGGCGGGGATTCCCCGAGCGCCGCGGCCACCAGCGGCTGCGCGAGGGGTGAGGTGATCTGCGCGCTCTCGGCGCCGCGCACCCAGGCGGTGACCGGGAAGCTCTCGATGTGCACGTTCTCGAAGCCGAGCTCCTTGAAGCGCGCCGCCGCCCATTCGGCGGCCTGTTGTTCGTTGACGGAGCCCGCCGGACGGGGGCCGAAGCGGCTCGTAAGCTCGCTCACCCACTGGTAGGCGATGTCATGGCCGGCGAGTGCCGCATCGCGCAGCTGCGCCGCGACCGCTTCCGGCGCCGCAGCCGGGGCAGGCGCGGCGGCGGCATGCGCACCGAATGCGGCGGCGGCCAGGGACGACACACACAGCGTTGCGCACAGCCGGCGCAGCGGGGCGGGAGGGCGAGGGTGATGCACGTGAGATTCCGTCGCAGCGCAAAGAGCGCGCATTCTACGCAAGCGCCTGCGCGCGCACCATTGAAGAATCGCCGCGCCGCGGCACCTAGCGCGGCAACTGCGCGATCGGCAGCGGGTGCGCCAGAAAAATGCCCTGCGCGAAGTCAACGCCGATACGCTTGAGCTCGGCGAGTACCGCTTCGGTCTCGACGCACTCCGCGACGGTGGCGATCCCGAGCGCGCTGCCGACCTTGCTGATGGCTTCGACCATGCTGCGGTTGACCGGATCCTGGGCGATGTGACTGATGAACTGACCGTCGATCTTGAGGAAATCCACCGGCAGGGTCTTCAGGTACACGAAGGAGGACACGCCGGTCCCGAAGTCATCGAGTGCGAACTTGCAGCCGCGGCGCTTGAGCTCGCCCATCAGATAGCGGGCGTTGGACAGACTCGTCACCGCCGCGGTCTCGGTGACCTCGAAGCACAGCGCGCCGGCGAGCGCCGGCTCCGCGACGCCGTGCAGGACAAAGTCGACGAACGACTGCTCGTTCAGGGAGGTGCCCGAGAGATTCACCGCCAGAAGCGGCAGGGGCTGGCCGCTGCGTTCGCGCTGCCTGAGCAGCTCGATCGCCTGTCCCACGACCCAGCGATCGAGCACCGACATGACGTTGTAGCGCTCCGCGGCCGGGATGAACTGCGAGGGCGGCACCAGCTCCCCGTCGTCGTCGCGCAGACGCACGGTGAGCTCGTGGAAGCCGCGCCCGCCGAGGTTGCGCAGCGACACGATCGGCTGGAAGAACAGCTCCAGGCGGTTGTTCTCCGCGGCGCGCGTGACGCGCGCTACCCAGTGCATCTCACGATGCCGGTCCGAGATCCCGTCCGTCTCGTAGACGTGAAGGCGGTTGCGGCCGGCATCCTTGGCCGCGTAGCAGGCGATGTCGGCGGCGCTCATGATGTTGGCGACGTTCTCGGTGTCGGCGCGTATCTGCACGATGCCGATGCTCGCCCCGACCGACAGCGTGCTCGTGCCCCACACGAAACGGAAGTCGCGGATCGCCTGGCGTGCATTATCGGCGATGCGCGTTGCCTGCTCGAGCGTGCAGCCCTCGAGCAACACCCCGAATTCATCCCCGCCCAGGCGCGCGATGGTATCCGTGGTGCGTACCCGGGTCTGCAGCACTCCGGTCACGTCGCGCAGCAGCCGGTCGCCCGCCTGGTGGCCGCAGGTGTCGTTGACCACCTTGAACTGGTCAAGATCGATATACAGCAGCGCGTACGAGCCCTCGCCGCGCTGCGCGGACAGCAGCGCCGCGTGCAGGCGGTTGTCGAATTCGCGCCGGTTGATGAGCCCGGTGAGCGCGTCGTGACTGGCCTGCCAGGCGAGCGCGCGCTTCAGGCGTCGCTCCCGGGTCACGTCGTGGAACACCACCACCGCGCCGATCACCTGGCCCTGGCGGTCGCAGATGGGGGCTGCGGATTCCTGGATGGCCACCTCGTGCCCGGCGCGCGTGATGAGCACCGAGTGATCGGTCGGCACGGCGCTCCCGGCGCGCCCGAGCGCGCCGTTGAGGGAGTTCTCGATGGGCTCGCGGGTGAGCTCGTTGACGAGCTTGAGCACCGCGCCGATCTCCTGGCCGCGCGCTTCCGCAAGACTCCACGCGGTGAGGCTCTCGGCGACCGGGTTGATGTACTCGATGCGGCCTTCGGCGTCGGTGCTGATCACCGCATCGCCGATCGACTGCAGGGTGACCTGCGCGCGCTCCTTCTCGGCGAACATGGCCTGTTCGGCGCGCTTGCGCTCGGTGATGTTGGCGATCGTGCCCTCGTAGCCGAGGGTGCGCCCGGCACCATCGCGCATCAGGCGCGCGTTCTCCAGGATCACCAGCTGCTCGCCGTCGCGCCGGCGCATGAGGAATTCCGCATCCCGGATCTCCCCTACCGACTCGACCCGGCGGGTGAACTCGGTGCGATCCGCGGGATCCCAGTAAAGCGCCGCGGCGCTCGGCAGCGCGTACAGCTCCTCGGCGCTGCGGTAGCCGAGCATGGCGACGAACGCCGGATTGACCGACAGCAGCCGGCCGTCGCGCCTGCTCTGATAGACGCCCTCGGCGATACTCTCGAACAGACCGCGGAACTTCGCCTCGCTGCTGCGCAGCGCTTCCTCCGCCAGGCGCCGCTCGATGGCGATGCCCGCGAGCTGCGCGGCGCGCGCCATGATCTGCGACTCCGCCGCCGTCGGCAGCCCCGGCTCGCGGCGATACACCCCGAGTGAGCCGAGGAGCTTCCCGCCGGCCGCCTGGATCGGCGTCGACCACGCCGCACGCAGGCCCGCGGCGAGTGCCGGTTCGCGCCGCTCGAGCCAGAAGGGGTCCTTGGCGAGGTCCGCCACCAGTACCTGGCGGCCCAGGTACACGGCCGCGGCACACGAGCCGTTGCGGATGTCGACGCTCGAGCGCTCGAGCGCCCCGCGCAGGCTTTGCGGAAACTGCGGCGCGACCAGGTAGTCGAAGGCCTTGCCATCCTCGACCAGCACGCTCACCGAGCAGACCGTTCCCGCGGCGGTGGACTCGATGAGCCGGGTGATGGAGGCGAGCACGTCGGGGAGCGGGGCGTTGCGCGTCACCTGCTCGAACACCTTGTGCTCGGCGGCGGCCATGCGCTCGCTGCGCTTGCGCTCGGAGATGTCGGCGATGCTGCCGCGCACCAGGCGGCGATTGCCGCTCGGCAGGTGCACCAGGCGCACCTCGCAGACGATCTCGCGGCCGGCGGCGTCGCAATGCGACCACTCGAACACCGGCGTGTTGCCCGCGAGCGCCTGCTGAATATAGGCGCGCGCACGCTCCTCGGAAGCCCCGCCGTCAGGTTGCTGCGGTGGACTCAGGTTCAGCGGCCCAACCTGCAGCAGCCGCTCGCGATCGAGCCCAAAGAGCTTCTGCGCGTTGTCGTTCGCGTCCACGAAGCGTCCGGTGTCGACGTCCAGAACCACGATCGCCTCGGGGGCGTGATCGACCAGCAGGCGATAGCGCGCCGCGCTCTCGCGCATGGCCTCCTCGGACTCGCGCCGCTCGGTGACATCACGCAGGCACATCACGAACATCTCGCGCCGTGACAGCGGCGCCTTGCTGACGGCGATCTCGGCCGGAAAACGCTCCCCGTCCTTGCGCCGCGCCCACAGCTCGCGCGCCGCGAGATCGAGCGCGGTGTCGCCCAGGCTGGCGGCGAGGCGCTGCAGTGCCTGCGGAACCGTCTCACCCGTGGCGATGGTGATTTCCGGGATGAGGAGGTCGACGCGCTGGCCGATGACCTCGGCTTCCGCATAACCGAACACGCGCTCACCGGTGGGATTGAAGGTGCGGATCACGCCCTCCTCATCGAGCGCGAGCACCACGTCCTTGATGTGATCGAGGATGACCTGCAGGTGCTCGGAGCCCTGGGCGTGGGCCTCGCGCGCGAGCGCCCGTGCTTCCTCGGCCATGAGGCGCATCGACTCGACGGTGCCGCGCCGCTCCTTCTCGAGCGTCTGATAGTGCTCGTTGATCAGGCGCAGGAGCATCGCAAGGTCGGGGGTCGCGTTGCCGCTGCGCAGCTGCAGCTCGCGCAGGTGCGCGCGCAGACTCGGGTGCAGATCCGGGTAGCCTTCAGGGGGTGTGTGCGGGTCTGCCCTGACGAGCGTGGTGGTTGCGCCGGGCGCCCCTTCCGGGGACTCGGTGAGCGTGCGCAGAGTCTGGGTATTTGACATAACGAAGAAGGCCGGACCCAACGGGAATCATACGGGCCGGGTTGTGACTTCCCCGTGAAGCTCCTCGCGATTCCGTCGCGTGGACTGCCGGACGGCTGGGGATGGTTACCGAGACCCTGCCGCGGGCTGGGTCGCCGCCGCGGCATTCGAGGACTTGACCGGCACCGCTGATCCCGCTCCGACAATGACCGGTATGGAGAAAGTCTGACTCCAGGACTGGCCGGCAGAATCCACGCTCACCACGGCATTGACCGTGAATATGCCATCCCTCGTCGGCAGGACCTTGATGCTGTGTCGGATGGGAATGCCGTCCCCGGGACGGTCGCTTGGGGCGATCTGCGCTCCCTCAGTGAGCTGCAGGCCGTCCGCCACCTCGACCCGGCCGTACAGTCGGTCCACGGTCGCCGACCCCGGCAGGATCACGAGGTCGATGTCGAGCGGCTGGGCGACATCCGGACGCTCCCGCAGCTCGAATTTCACCTGCACGCTCGCGGGCCCGGTGCGAGCGCTGCTCACGGCGCTCACCATGTTGGGCGAAACGAGATCCCCAGGCTGCGTCTTGCGGGGCGCAGTCGCGGGCTTCGCGGCTCCGCCCGCGACGCCGGGCGTCTCACCCGAGCCGCAGCCAAACAGCGTCACGGTGGCAGCGAGCGCCGGCCCGAGGTTGTTGAAAACACCCCTTCTCAAGAACATCCGCATAAGTGCGCGTGCGTTGCCCGACCGGGTGGCGACAATAGCGCGTCTGCGTGCCCCTGCACACGTGCCAATCGGCACCGGCTCTCACAGCTGCAGGAGCGGTGGCTCATCGATGGCGGGGATCTGCTCCAGCAGATCATTCAGGTACCCCTCCCAGTAGCGCGGCTCGGCGACCCAGGGAAAGGCGCGCGGGAAGGCCGGGTCGCTCCAGCGGTGCGCCACCCAGGCGGCATGGTGCAGCATGCGTAAGCTGCGCAACGGCTCGATGAGGAGCAATTCGCTGAAATCGAAATCCGCGAACTGCCCGTACCCGGCCAGCAGCTCGCCCCACTCGCGCTGCTGCTCGGCGGGGGACCCGGCAAGCATCATCCACAGGTCCTGCACGCGAACCCCCGTGGCACAATCATCCAGGTCCACGAACACCGGGCCGTGCTCGTTCCACAGAAGATTTCCCAGGTGGCAGTCGCCGTGGAGGCGGATCTCGCGGGTGCCCGCGGCGGCCGCAAATGCCCCGCTGACGCGCTCGAGGAGTGCGCCGCTGACCGAGGAATAGCGCTCGCGCAGCGCCGGCGGCAGCAGCTCGCTCGCGAGCACTTGCGCGCGGGCGTCCCAGCCGAGTCTCTGCACGCTGATGCCGGGCCGGACCTGGAAGGCGCGCAGCGCGCCGATCTGGTGGATGCGCGCGAGGCTGCGGCCGAGCATCTGCCGCGCCTCGGGCGCATCGAGCTCCGGGGAGTGCCCGCGCATCCAGGGGAAGGCGGCAAAGCGGAAATCGCGGTAGCGCAACAGCGTTTCCCCCCCGATCACCAGCGGCGCGGCCACCGCGAGCTCGGCCGCCGCCAGCTCCGCGGTGAACTGGTGCTCCTCGGCGATCTGCGCATCGCTCCAGCGCTGCGGCCGGTAGAACTTGAGCACCAGCTGAGTCTCGCCGGCGCCGAGTTGGTAGACGCGGTTCTCGTAGCTGTTGAGCGCGAACAGGCGCCCGTCGGGCGCAAGGCCAAAGGCGGCGGCGGCATCGAGCACCACTTCGGGCGTCAGCCCCGAGAACGGCCGCAGGTCGCCGCCGCCGGTTTTGTCTATCATTGCTGTCATGAAGCACGGCAGCATATTAGTCACCGGCGGCGCGGGCTACATCGGCAGTCACGTGGCCCTGCAGTTGCGCGCGCGCGGCGAGCGGGTGGTGATCCTGGATGACCTGTCGCGGGGCTTTCACCAGGCGGCGCTCGACACGCCGCTCATCCTCGGCGCGGTCGGTGACCGCGAGCGGGTGCGTGGCGTCCTGAAGGAGCACGGCGTCGACACGGTGATGCATTTTGCCGCCTACACCATCGTTCCGGAATCCGTGCGTGAGCCGCTCAAGTACTATCGCAACAATACCTGCGCGACCGGCGCGCTGCTCGAGTGCTGCCTCGAGACCCAGGTGCGGCACTTCGTGTTTTCCTCCACCGCTGCGGTCTACGGCGTGCCGGCGGAGGGCGTTGCCGCCGAGAGCACCCCGACCGCCCCGATCAATCCCTACGGCACCTCCAAGCTCATGTCGGAATGGATGCTCGCGGACGTGGCGCGCGCCGCATCGCTGCGCTATGCGGCGCTGCGCTACTTCAACGTGGCGGGCTCGGATAGCGAGGGACGCATCGGCCAGGCCACCCCGAACGCGACGTTGTTGATCAAGGTCGCCTGCGAAGCCGCTCTCGGCAAGCGCGCAGACGTCGCGATCTTCGGCACCGACTACCCGACCCCCGACGGCACCGGCGTGCGCGACTACATTCACGTCGAGGACCTGGCATCCGCCCACGTGGATGCCCTGAGCTACCTGCGAGGCGGCGGCGCCTCCGTCACTCTCAACGTCGGCTACGGCCACGGCTACAGCGTGCGGCAGGTTCTGCAGAGCGTCGAACGGCTGTCGGGAAAGCGGCTGGCGGTTCGCGAGGAGCCGCGCCGGCCCGGGGACCCGGGAGCGCTGGTGGCGCGCGCCGATCGCATCCGCGCCGAGCTCGGCTGGCGCCCGCGCCTCGATGACCTCGATAGCATCGTGCGCAGCGCGCTCGCCTGGGAGGAGCGGCTGCTGCGCGACCCCTGGTGAGTGCCCCCGACTCCGCGTCTGCAATCTCGGACACGTTGGCAGGCCCGCCCGGTAGAATGGCCTTTCATGCGATGGGGGCGCCCCAAGTCATTGACTGGACTGATGCTCGTCGGCCTGGCGTTGATCGCCGTGCCGCTGTTGATCGCCCTGCTCACCGCCGTGCTGCAGATCCGCGACCTCGCGGACAGGGGGACGAAAATCGTCATCCAGGGCGTCTCCGGCGCGCGCGCCAGCCAGGCGCTGTTCGGGCAGATCGCATCCCTCGAGCGCACGGCGCGCCTGTACGACGTGCTCGGCGACCGCAAGCTCCTCGACCTGTACCGCACCCTGGATGAGCGCCTGAGGGCCACGCGCGAGCAGCTGCACTCTCAGGCCGCCAGCGACGCCCGCCAGACGCTCGACGAGATCGGGGTGTTGCAACGAAGCCTCAGCAACACGGTCATGAGCGCGCCCCCGGGCAGCAGCGCTGCCGTCGCCTCGGACCTGTCCAGCCGTTTCGCGCAGCTGTCCGCGCTGGTGGAGCGCGTTGCGCAACAGAGCAACGCCCAGGTGGACACGGAAGTGGCCGCGCTGGAAGAGCAGACCCTGCAGGCTCGCAAGCGCCTGCTGTGGCAGGCCGCACCGCTCCTGCCGCTCGCGGTGGTCGCGGTGTTCGTGTTCACCCTCGGCGTGGGCCGGCCGCTGCGGCAACTGGACCGTGCCATCAGCGAGCTCGGCCAGGGCACCTTCACCAACCCGATTGCCGTGACCGGTCCGCGTGACCTCGAGCGCCTGGGCGGGCAGCTCGAGTGGCTGCGCCAGCGGCTGCTCGAGCTCGCCCACGAGCGCAACCGCTTCCTGCGGCACATGTCGCACGAGCTCAAGACACCCCTTGCCAACATCCGCGAAGGCACGGAGCTGCTGATGGACGGAGCGGTGGGCGAGCTGGATTCCAACCAGCGCGAGGTGACCGCGATCCTGCGCGAGAACGGTATCAAGCTGCAGCGCATGATCGAGAACCTGTTGTCCTTCAGCGCCTGGCAGACCTCCAGCGTGGGCCTGGAGGCCACCGAGTTCCGCCTGCGTCCACTGGTTAAACAGGTGCTGGAGAACCAGCAGCTCACGCTGTTGTCGCAACGGGTGCGCCTCGATGTACGCGTCGAGGACGTGACCCTGGTCGCCGATCGCGGCAAGATCCGCCTCATCCTCGAGAACCTGGTGTCGAACGCCGTCAAGTACTCGCCCAAGGGAGGCACCATCCACCTGCGGGCCCGGGCTACGGGCCCACAGCTCGTGCTCGACGTGGCCGACAACGGCCCGGGCATCCCGCCCGAGGAGCGCGGGCACGTGTTCGACGCCTTCTACACCGGGCGCGCGGCGCGCACCACGGCCGTGAAAGGCACGGGCATCGGACTGTCGGTGGTGCTGGAGTTCGTGGCTGCGCACGGCGGCAGCGTACAGATCGTCGATGGCGAGTTTCCGGGTGCGCATTTCCGCATCACCATGCCCATCAGAGTCCCGAGCGGGGATCGCCCCGCCAACCGCCCGCCTGCCTCGCCGTGACGCCGCCCTGCCCGGGTGCCTCACGCGGCGCCGCCGCGGGCGGCGTGCTCGTGGCGCTGCTCGCCTGTGGCTGCACCTTGGGGCCCCACCGCGCGCCCTCGCCCGCTCCGCTGGTGAATGCGGCGGTGGCGAGCTCGACCGTGCTCAATGAGTACCTGCTGCTGCTGCAGCGCCTGGCGCAGGGTAAGCCTGCCGAGCAGGCGGAGATCCTGGCCAGCGCGCAGCGTGACTACGACATCGCGCCGACGCCGAGCCGCGAGCTGAAGCTGGCGCTGATTCTCGGCACTCCGGGGCACCCCGCCACCGACCTCCCCAAGGCCCAGGGGCTGCTGCGCGAGCTGATGGCGAACCCGGAAATGCTGTTGCCCGGGGAGCGCGCGCTCGCCTTCCTGATACTTTCGCAAATTGACGACCATTTGACGCTCGACGCAGAAAATCGCAGGCTGCAGAGTGAGGCGGTCCGGGCCGACCAGCAGCGCGTGGCCAACGCCAACCACCGCCTGCAGGCCGAGATGGACGAAAACACCCGCCTGCGCAGGGAGCTCGAGGAGGCGCGCGCCAAACTCGATGCCATCGCCAACATCGAGCGCTCGCTCAACGAGCGCAAACCCGGGAGCACGGGACGATGATCACAGTGAGCAAGGACACGATCCTGAACCAGACCGCCAAGCGCAAAGCCCGCATTCTCCTGGTCGACGATGACCCGGGACTGCTGCGCCTGCTGACCATCCGCCTGCGCGCGGAGAGTTACGACGTCGAGGCGGTGGAGAGCGCCGCGCAGGCGCTGTCGGCATCGAGCCGCTTCCGCCCCGATCTGGTGATCACGGACCTGCGCATGGACCAGATGGACGGCATCGGGCTGCTCAAGGAGCTGCAGAACCGCTGGCCGGGACTGAAGGTCATCATCCTCACCGCCCACGGCACCATCCCGGATGCGGTGCAGGCGACGCAGATGGGCGCGTTCGGTTTTCTCACCAAGCCGGTCGACAAGCAGGAGCTGCTCGATCAGGTGCAGAAGGCGCTGCGGATCTCCGGCTTCGGCGCCTCCGACGAGGACTGGCGCGCGGAGATCGTGACGCGCAGCGCCAGCATGGAGGAGAAGCTCGCGCAGGCGCACATGGTCGCCGGAACCGATGCGCGCGTGCTGATCACCGGCGAAAGCGGCACCGGCAAGGAGCTGCTGGCGCGCGCCATCCACAAGGGCAGTCCCCGGCGCAACAAGGCGTTCGTCGCCATCAACTGCAGCGCCATGGCGGAGGACCTGCTGGAGTCGGAGCTGTTCGGGCACGAGAAGGGCTCCTTCACCGGCGCCACGCGTGCTCACCGCGGCCTATTCATGGCCGCCGACGGCGGCACGCTGATGCTCGATGAGATCGGCGACATGCCGATGCGGCTGCAGGTGAAGCTGCTGCGCGTGCTGCAGGAGAACGTCATCCGCCCGGTGGGCAGCACCGATGCCATCCCGGTGAACGTGCGGGTGATCTCTTCCACGCACCGCGACCTGCAGCAGCTGATGTCGACGGGGCAGTTCCGCGAGGATCTGTATTACCGCCTGAACGTGGTGCACATCGAGATGCCCTCGCTCAACCGCCGCCGCGAGGATATTCCGCTCCTGGTGGCGCACTTCCTGGCGCAGATCGCCAAGGAGAGCGGCGTGCGCAAGATCTACGCGCCCGAGGCGGTCGAGCTGCTCGCCACGGCCGACTGGCCCGGCAACATCCGCCAGCTGCAGAACGTCGTGCGCCAGAACGTGGCGCTGTCGCAGACGCCCATCATTCCGGTGGAGCTGGTGCAGCAGTCACTCGGCGGCACCCCGGGGCGCCTGCCCTCCTTCGATGAGGCGCGCGATGAATTCACGAGGAGCTACCTGTCGCAGATCCTGCAGATCACCGCCGGGAACGTCAGCCAGGCGGCGCGGCTGGCGCGCCGCAACCGCACCGATTTCTACAAGCTCCTCGCGCGGCACCAGCTGACGCCGGAGGAATTCAAGCAGCGCTAATCGCCAGGCTTCGCGGGTGTGGGGCAGTCAGCGTCGGGGAAAATACGCGGTGTAGACGCTGTCCGGGATCAGCCTCTGCTCGTGCTGAAAGAGAGCATTCCTGCTCAGGTAGTCCGCGAATTCGGCACGCAGCCTCTCGAGGGCCGCATCGTCCCGGACCGGCTCGAGGTCCATGTCCCTCTCGATGGCGAAGAGCGAATCCCCATCGAGAAAGAACATCCCGGAAACGTATTGGTCGAGGCTCGTGATCGCGCGCTTGATGGGATAGCGGTGGACATTGCGCAGCGAAGGCTGCATGTCGAGCCCTGAGCCGACCCAGGTCACCTGATCCGGCGCGTTGATCCCGTAACGATGCCGCAGGAACGCCAGCAGCGTCGGCGCGATATCGAGGTGGGAGGAGATGGATTGGATTCGCGCCGGGCGGCTGAGGCGCGGCGAGAAGATGATGAGCGGCACATGGTAGCGGTCGATCCGGGTGGACGGCGGAATCTCCGCCAGCCGGTGATCCCCGGTGATAATGAAGATCGTGTTGCGGTAGCCGGGGAGCTTCGCCTGCTCCTCGAAGTAGCTCCTGAGCGCCGCGTCCGTGTAGAGGATGGTCGAGTAGATCTCCCGGTACTGGCGGTGATTCGCTTTCGCGGCCTCGGAGAAGTGCAGCTCCCGCATGCGATCCTCGAAGAGCCGCAGGTACTCTTCCTGGCCGGGCACGGCGTAGCGGGGATGCGTGCTGATCGTCTGCACGTAGTCGACGTACGGTCTGCGTGAATCGTCCCGTTCCGTGAGGAGTGCCTTGCGCAGGATCTCCTTGTCGGCGTATCCCCAGTCCGAGCCCGGGAGACGATAGTAGCTGGCATCGTAATCCCCGATGCCCACCATCAGATCGATGTCCTGCCGCTCGAGAAAATCGCCCTGGTGGTCGAAATCCAGGCGGGTACCGCAGAAGAAGCGGGTGCGGTAGCCACTACGCTTGAGAATGCTGAGCAGGGTCAGGTGCTTCGGCATGCGGCTGCCGAAGCTGTTGAAGCCCTGGTCCCCGAAGGGCAGCGATCCGAGGATCGAGGGCAGTGATGCGAACGTGCGGCCCTGCGACGACAGGAAGTTTTCGAAGTACAGACTCTTGCCAGCCAGTTCATCCAGAAAGGGCGTGAAGCTGCCGAGGTAGGCGTTGGGGCCGCTGAAGGCCCGCCCCAGTCCCTCGACGCCCAAGAAGACGATATTGGGCGGCGGTGCACCCGGTTCGAAGTTGAAGTACTCGCCCAGGACGTCGTGGGCGTCCTCGCCTCGCAGGAACGGATATTGCGGATCGAGATAACGGAACTGCGCAGCGGTGTCGGGAGCGCGGCCCGTCACCGGGTGCGACGGTCTGAGGCGGGCGAGGGAATCCGCGATGAAGAAAGCCGCCTTGTTCGCTGCGACGTTGTAGGCGAACTCGCTCCGCAGCGCGCCGCGGGCCGGCAGCGGTCTCACGCCCGAGACGGCGAGCACGACAGCGAGGCCGAGCAGGAGCAAAGCCGCGCGCGCATTGAGGACCGGGTGCCGGTTGAAGATGGGCAGCGCGACCCAGAACACCGTGAGCGGGAGCAGCAGCGTCGCGGCCGACAGCGCAGAGAAGTGATAACCCGCGCGAGCCGCCGTCAGAATGTCGCTGAGCGGATAGCCGAACAGGTCGCTCCCGAGCGGTACCCGGGAGAAAAGGAAATAACTCGAGAGCGCAACAGCACCGATCAGCACCGGCGAGCCCAAGCCGCCGTAGACCCGGACATCCGCGTTCTTGCCGCGGAACAGCATCCGGCACGCGAGGAACAGCGGCAGGAGGAAGACGAGCAGCTCGAGGAACAGCAGCACGTCCGAGCGCAGCGCCGCGACGATCACCATGCCGACATCGCGCGGAACCTCGGTCGTCAGGAGGATGCCCGACAGCTCCAGCAGGCGCTCCGCGAGCAGTGCCAGCAGCAGTGCCAGGGACAGATTGCCAAAAGCGGTCAGGCGCTCGCCGAGCCGGATGGGCCACGGCGTGCCTGCGGCCTGGGCAGTCAGCTTGACCATCGGGGGTGCGGCCAGGAGCTCACCAGCGGAACAGCAGTGTCAGTGAGGCGTCCCGTTCGACGAAGGGGTTGGACGTATGCTCGTCGCTGACGCTGCCGGTGAGCCAGATTCCCCATCCGGGAGTGAAGAATTTCTGCATCTGCGCGCCGGCGGTCCAGGAGCTCGTGACGTTGATGAGTACGCTGTGGGGCAGAAGCTCGCTGCCGCGGCTGAAGCCGCCGTTCAGCTCGATATAGTCGTCCGCGTTTCCCGAGAGGTAGTAGCGCGCGACGGCACGGTGGGAGACTCCGAGTGTCGTGGACGGGATGAAGAGCGTGCGCCAGCGCAGATACCAGTTGCCGACGTACTTGGCGAACCCTACACCGTACATGTCGACGTTGGCGCCGGTGAAGCTCAGGTGGTCGTAGCTGAGCGAGGGCTCCCACCCTCGCCCGATACCCTGAAAGAGCTCGGCACGATATGCCTGCCGCGGATAGAGAGTCGCATTCGGCGAATACTGGCAGCGCAGGTTGAGATACGCCCTGGACCATGCGTCCGCATAGCCATCCAGCGCGAAGGCGTGGTCGGTCAGCGAGAAGCGCCGCGCCACGAGACTCTCCACGGCGAGCGAGCCGCGGGGGAAATACCCGCGAACGCTGGCGTCGTATTCGCTCCAGGCAGACCTGCCCGCGGAGAAATTGCTGTAGGTGTCGCCGACGTGTGCCAGCCAGCGAAGACTTCCGGGCTGCGTGGCCTGCGGCTCCGAGCGCTGCTCGAGCGAGGCGATGAGCCGGTCAACCTCCCCGTCGGTCGCGCCGCTCGCGCGCGCCTTTTCCAGATCGGCACGCGCCGCCGTTCGGTCTGCCGATGACCGGTAAGCCTTGGATCGGGCGAGATACGCGGCGGGCTCGTTCGGCTGGACAGATACCCAACGGGTGTAGGCCTGGATCGCATCCGCGGGGCGGCCGCTCCACAGATACAGATCGCCGAAAGCCGCCCACGCGTCACCGTACTCCGGCAAGAGCCTGGTCACTGCCGCCAGATCGGCCTCGGACTCCGACCAGCGTCCTTCCCAGGCATAGCTTCGTCCGCGCGCCAGCAACAGATCCGAGTTGGTAGGTCTCGTCGACAAGAGCTCGCTGTAGAGTCGTATCGCCTCCTCGCGCTGCCGCGTGTAGGACAGGAGCCGCGCCAGCTGGAACTTCGCCTCGTAGGATTGCGGGTCGGAGGCGAGGGCGAGGCGATAGTGGCCGATGGCCGCCGCGTAATCACTGCGATCGCGCGCCGCGTTGCCGGCGGTCAGCTCGGCGTCGGCAGCTTCCGCCCATGCCGCGGTGACACCCGTGAGGCCGGCGAGGGCCAGCCATGCAGCCAGGGCTACGGGGAGTGGGGGGTTCATCAGGCGCGACACTCCTGCTTGCGCCTGGCGAGCCGGGCGCGCGCGCCCCGGTGCAGATGCTGGAACACCGCCGCCATCCTCCAGAGAGTATTGAGCTGCCGGTATCCGAAATTCTCCAGCACCGCGATCGCGAACAGCACGAGGATGTGGCGCGGCCTCTTGTAAAGATGAAACGAGATCTCCTCGAGCAAAAGCGCGCAGGTCGAGAGCAAGATGCCGAAGCCCGCGGCCAGCAGCATGAAGGTGATGAAGACCGAAAGCGAAACGACGCCGAGAGCGAAGCCTATGATGACGAGGAGATAACCGCAGGTCTCGACCACCGGCCCGAGCCACTCGAAGAACACCGTGAAGGGGTAAGCGAACCACCCCGCGAAGGATCCTTCCTTGTGGAACATCAGGCCGCGATTCATCGCCAGTGATTCCGCCAGGCCGACCTGCCATCGGATGCGCTGCCTGCGGAGCTTGCCGATGTCGTCCGGTACCGTCGACCAGCAGATCGGCTCGGGCACGAAGGTAATGCGGTAGCTCTTGCGCTGCGCCGATAGCGTGCGGTGGAGTCTGACGATCAACTCCATATCCTCGCCGACGGTGTCACAGCGGTAGCCGCCCGCCGCAACGAACGTCTCCTTGTGATAGATGCCGAAAGCGCCCGAAATGATCAGATGGGCGTTCATCGGCGACCAGCCCATCCTGCCGTACATGAAAGCGCGCAGGTATTCGATGACCTGGAAAAGGACCAGCGGCCTCTTAGGCAGATCGGCTTCGACGAAAAGACCGTCCTGCGATCTGCACCCGTTGGCGACGCGAATCGTGCCGCCGCAGGCGACCACCGTCGGGTCCTCGAGGAGCGGCTCGACGATCAGCATCAGACTGTCCCGCTGCAGGATCGAATCGGCATCCACCCGGCAGACCCAGGGGTAATGCGCGATGTTGACCCCGGCGTTGACGGCATCGCCCCGCCCGCCCTGTTCCTTGTCGATGACCCGCAGGCGTGGATCGACCGTGGACTGATAGATAGCGCGCACCGGCCGGGTCTTGAGGCGGGCGCGATAGGCCTCGGGAAAGGGCTTGAGGGAGTAGGCGGCGGTGAGCACTTCCAGAGTGCGGTCGGTCGAGCCGTCGTTCACGACGACGATCTCGTACTCCGGGTAATGTTGCTGCAGCGAGTGCAGCGTTCGCAGGATGTTGGCGTCCTCGTTGCGCGCGGGAATCACGATGGTGACGGGCGGTGCGAAGCCGCCCAGCAGGTGCGGGAGCCCGGCCACGTCGCGGCTCTGCATGTAGCGTGCGACGCCACCGAGCGCGCGCAAGATCAGCATCGCGTACACGGCATTCAGCGCCAGGAAGTACAGCAGAAAGAACCACTGGGCAGCGAGAAAGAACGACATCATCGGCCGGCTCCGATCCGCATCCGGCCCGTCGGCGACAGGTCGGTGCCGCCGGATTGCCCGGGACGCGCCCCTTCGGCGATGGCCTGGGTCAGGATGTCTCTGGCGTAGCGATCACTCAGCGTGCTCTGGATGTCGCGCAACCGCTGATCGTCCCGCGGCGAGAGGCCGACGATCGCCTGCGCAGCGCGGTAGCGCACCCACCACTGCGGGTCGGCGAGCAACGGCGCCAGCTTCTCCTGATCCGCCCGTCGGCCCATCTTCCCCACACAACCGGCAGCGACCGCGCGCACGTGCCACCGCGGATGGGTCAGATAGCGGTACAGCAGCGGCAGATCCTGACGGTCGCCGAACTTGCCGATCACGTGCAGGCAGGGGGCGAGGATTTCATCGATGTGAGGCTCGCGTAGGATTTGCCGCACGGTCGGCAGCGCGGTGGAGTAGTTACATACCGCAAGGAAAGGAATGAGCCCGGGCCGGTGCGACTCGGGAGCTTGCAGCAGGGCGCGCGCGAGAGGCTCGGATACGCGCTCCGGGCCGATGTCCTCGAGGATGCTCGCGATCTTGGCCGCCGGCCAGTTGAGGTGTCCGACGATGAGTGACACGACCGTCCCGGCGGCTGCCGCCGGGTCGATGCGCGCGATTGCCTGGGTCGCAGCGAGTGACAGCAACGGGTGCCCGGATTGGGCGATCTGGCACAAGCGCGGCCACTCGAGCCTGTCGCGCAGCTGGCCGAGCGTCACTAGGCCCAAGAGCTTGTTGCGCACGCTGCGGCGGCGCAGGAGGCGGCGGGCCAGGCAGTCGATTTTCGTGACGGCGGCGACGCGGCCCATCCAGTGGCAGATCCCCGCATCCTGCTCGTTCCGCTCGCGCAGCGTGTTCCACAGTATCAGCAGCAGGAACCGTTCGCCGGGAGGAACGGTCGGCAGGGGCTGGGGATTGCTCGCACCGCCCTCGAGCAGTATCGGAGTCCACCGCGCGGAGAGCTTGCGGTAGCGGCGCTCCCTCACGAGCAGTACCGCACGCATACAGAGGATATAGCTCATCATGAGCAGCACGATGACCATCAGGGCGACCGACCCCCAACGGGCGGCAAGCAGTATTGACATGGAATCCCAACTCATAGCGATGTCAAACCGGCGGTATCAGAGCGGCATGCGCCTTGGTTATGTTATTTGGACCGCATCACGCGGCACCGAATCGAGGGGATGATGCCGCGCCAACGCGCTGCCAGATATACGCGCGTCCCGCTCTCGCATAATGACAACAACCATCGACGGCACAGCGTGATGCCGTTCACGACTGCGGCAACTGGCGCTCGCGGCGCGCCGGCAGCGCGATAGCCCCGGCCCGCGAGTGTTGGCGAGCGCACGGCGATCGCAGCGGCGCCGAAAAGTCGCCGGGAATTTACATCCTCGAGCGCGCGCCGAGGCTCATTAAGTCACCGGCGCCGTGCAAGTCGTTGGCAAAGCATCGTGGGACCGTCAGCGGCACGACGCTTGCAGGGCAGCAGTGGCACGATGAACAAGAAGAAGAAGCTCGGCTTGATCGCTTTCGCGGTCTGCCTCGCGATAGCGGTCCTCTGCCTGAGCCCGCCGGTGCCGTTTCAGCCGCCTCGCGGCACCCGGTCTTTTGATGCCGGCGCCAACTTCGTCAACCCCCAACCCAACCAGGATGACGACACTACTGATGACACCGGCGACCCCAGCGGGGATGCGACGCCTGTGCCCGAGCCGCAACCTCGCGCGCTCGCTTTCGTGACGCTCCTGGCCGGCACGGGCCGGCGCTAATCGCCGCCGCCGGTGTTGTCCTTGGCCGGCAGCTCGGGAGTGCCGGCCGCGGGGGGCGGCGCATGGCGCCCGAACTGTGCGGCATCGATGCTGTGCTTGCCGAGCAGGTCATAGAGCGTCGGACGGGTCACCCCGAGCAGCTCCGCCGCGCGCGACAGGTTCCCGCGGGCGACGGCGAGTGACTGCCTGACGGCCTGCGCCTCGGCGCGCTGGCGTGCGATACGCAGATTCAGGTACTCGGGCTCATCGCCCGGGTCCTCAAGGCCCAGGTCGCCTGCCGTGACGACCGCGCCCTCGGCCATGATGACCGCGCCCTTGATGCGATTCTCCAGCTCCCGCACGTTCCCCGGCCAGCGGTACGCCTGGATCGCGCGGATGGCATCCGGTGCCAGTCCGCGCGTGGGCTTGCCGAAGCGCTCCGAGATCTGCTGCAGGATGAATTGCGCGAGCAGCATGCCGTCGCCCTGGCGCTCCCGCAGCGGCGGCACGCGGATGGTCACCTCACTGATGCGGTAGAACAGGTCGTCGCGGAAGCCGCCGGTGCCGATCAGCGTCTCGAGGTTGCGGTTGGTGGCGCACACCAGACGAAAGTCCAGCGCCACCGGCACACGCCCGCCGACGCGCTCGACGGTACGCTCCTGCACCACGCGCAGCAGCTTGGCCTGCACTGAGGCGGGCATCTCGCCGATCTCATCCAGGAACACCGTGCCGCCCTCGGCGGACTCGAGCTTGCCGGCGGTGCGTTTGGCGGCGCCGGTGAAGGCGCCCTTCTCGTATCCGAACAGCTCGCTCTCGAGGAGCGTTTCGGGGATCGCCGCGCAGTTGATGGCGACGAAGGGCTTGTGCGCGCGGCCCGAGAGGCGGTGCAGATTGCGCGCCAGCACCTCCTTGCCGGTGCCGCTGTCTCCGAGCAGCAGCACCGTGGCGTTGGTCGGGGCGACCTTCTCGATCGCGCGGCACACGCTGCGCATGGCGTCGCTCACGCCGACGATGCCTTCCAGCGCCATCGCCCCGGTGCGCTCGCGCAGCCGCCAGTTCTCCTCCTCGAGCTCGCGGATGCGCAGCGCGCGGCGCACCACGATCGAGAGCACGCCGGCATCGAGGGGCTTGTGGTAAAAATCGGTCGCGCCCAGGCCGACCGCGGCCACCGACAGCTCGCGCGCGTCGTGCTCGGTCATGGCAATGATCTTGGTGTCGGGACTGATATTGAGGATCTGGCGCAGCAGCTCCAGGCTCTGTGCGGCCACGGCCGGCTCGCTCGCCGTGCCCAGATCGAACAGCACCGCATCCGGCTCGGTGCGACGCACGATGGCGAGCGTCTGATCGGAGGTCTCGCACGCGGTGACGTCCAGATCGGAGAACACCGCTTCCAGCTCGCGCCGCAGGGCGCGATCGTTCTCGAGAATCAGCAGTTTCCGACGCTGCATCGCGACGGCCATCAGCGCGCTCCCTTGCCGAGCAGAACCACCTCGGCGGTCTGGACCAGGATGGCAAGATCGAACAGCAGGCTGTTGTTCTTGATGTAATACAGGTCGTACTGCAACTTCTCGAGCGCATCCTGTTCGGATGAGCCGTAGGGATAGCACAGCTGCGCCCAGCCGGTGATGCCGGGCTTCACACAATGACGCAGCAAGTAATACGGGATCTTTTCCGCCAGCTCGTTGACGAACTGCGGGCGCTCCGGGCGCGGCCCGACGAAGCTCATGTGCCCGCGCAGCACGTTGAGAATCTGCGGCAACTCGTCGATGCGCAGCGTCCGGATCACCGCGCCGACGCGTGTGACGCGTGGATCCGCCTTCTGCGCCCATTGCGCCTGGCCGTCGCGCTCCGCGTCCGTGCGCATGCTGCGGAATTTGAGAACATCGAAGCTATGGCCGGCGAGACCAACGCGCGCCTGGCGGTAGAATACCGGCGCGCGCCAGCCGTCCTCGAGCTTGATTGCGAGCGCCGTCACCACCATGACCGGCAACGACACCACGACCGTCAGCAGGCTCGCGAGCAGATCGAGCAACCGCGCGGACAACAACCGCATCGGGTCGCGGCGGAAACCCTCACCGAAGATCATCCAGCTCGGATTCAACGCGTCGATGCGCACTCGTCCCGTCTCGCGTTCGAGAAAAGTGAGCAGCTCAGTGACCTCGATGCCGGCGATGCGGCACTCGAGTAATTCCCGGAGCGGGAAACCCCGCCGCCGATCCTCCATGGCCATGACAATCTCATGCACCTCGTACCGGTCGCACAGATCGAGCAGCTCGGCCTCCGATCCGAGCACCCGTTCGGAGGGAACGCCTACGTCCTCGCCACCGGGTTGCAGGAAGCCCACGATTTCAAAGCCGCGTCGATCGGAACGGCGCCGCAATTGCGACATCGCAGTGGTGCGCTGTCCAACGCCATAAACGAGCACGCGGCGTTTGAAGAAGCTCTCGTTCGCGATCCTCCCGAACAGGACTCGCGAGACCAATGTCGTGCCGAGCGCGAGCAGCGCGGCGAGCCCGAGGACGCCGCGGCCGATCCACAGGGAGGGAACGACGTAGAAGGCGGCGGCGGTGACGACCGCCGCCGCCGCGGTCGCCGCAATGAGGCGCACGGACAATCCCGCTGGACCTGCGCGCTGGCGAGAGCTGTAAAGACCGAAAGCCAGCAGGCTGACTACGACGGCAGCGCTGAAGACCGTCGCGCAGGGCCATAGCACGTCCCTGGCGCTTTCGGGAGCTTGCGGATACCAGGTCCCGAAGCGGATCCGGTACGCCAGGTATAGCGTGCCGGCGAATGCCGCCGCCTCAACGGCTGCCAGCGCTGCAATGGACGCGTGAAAAAACTGGCCGAACAGCCGAAGTCGCATAGACCTATGAGAGACGCCCCTGAACGCCCCGAGAGGACGGCGCTGGACTTTACAATATAGTGTAAAGAAAGTCGCGTTCGTGGCTGTGAAGGCGGTCACAATTGGACTAGACTCTAAAGCCGTGCCGACCCCGTTGCCCCATATGATTCACGAGCTTGCGCCACTCGCAGCCGGCGCGAGGCGCCCCTGCCGAGTGGGCTTGCGTTCCACCGTCCGAGCCGGCCGGTAGTCGTCGGGCTCAGGAGCCTCGCGTGACGGCTGACGCCCCCATCAGCTCACGGCAGTTTCGCAATGCACTCGGAGCCTTTGCCACGGGCGTGACCATTGTGACCACCCGCAATCGCGCGGGCGAGGACATCGGCCTCACGGCCAATAGCTTCAATTCAGTCTCTCTGGAGCCGCCGATGGTGTTGTGGAGCTTGGCCAAGAGCTCGCACAGCTTGCCGTCGTTTCTGGAGAGCGGTTACTTCGCGGTGCACGTGCTCTCCTCATCCCAGGAAGACCTCTCGCTGACCTTTGCCACGCTCGGCGCCGACAAGTTTGCCGGGCTCACGCTCGAGCGCGGCGAGAACGGCATCCCGTTGCTCGCCGGGTGCTCCGCTCGATTCCAGTGCCGCACCGCGTTCAATTACGAGGGAGGCGACCACGTCATTTTCGTCGGCGAGGTCGCGGCCTTCGATCACTTCAACCGGCCGCCGCTCGTTTTCCATAGCGGACGCTACGCCGTCACGGTGGAGAGGCCTGCGGCACCGGTGCCGCAGGAGGCGGAGACGGCCGAGCCGGACAGCAGCTTCAGCCAGGACTTCCTCATCTATCTGCTCGGGCGCGCTCATTTTCAGCTGTTTCTCGAGCTGCGCCGGGACCTCGAGCGCCACGGCTTGAGCGAAGCGCAGTTGTTCGTGCTCAGCATCCTCGGCATCCGTGACAACCGCACGGTCGCAGAGCTCGACCAGTTGCTCTGGTACACGGGGAACCGAGTGACCTATGAGCTGGTCGCAAGCCTCACGGCCGCCGGTTTCGTGCTGTTGCAGGGAAGTTATGATCCGCACGCGCTCGTGACGCTTACCGAGGCGGGCAGGCGGATCGTCCTGCAGCTCGTGGCCGTCGCCAAGGCCACCGAATCACACGCTGAGCGGAATCTGGGTTTCGGGGAGACGCAACAACTCAAGAAAGCGCTGCGCAGCATCATCCGCGAGACGGACCCGGGGCGGCCAACATTGCTTTCTCCGACCCATCTTGAATGAACGCGACCGGGCGGCTGGGCGCGCAGCCTGGGCGGACTATTGCGGACCTGCATCACAACCCACGCCCCTGTACCCTATTCTTAGACCCATGACCGACTCCACAACACAAAAGATACGTCGCATCCTCAAGGAGCACGGCCGCCTGAGCAAGGACGCCGACTCGATGGCCGCGGAAGCCGACCTCTACGAAGCCGGGATGACTTCGCACGCCAGCGTCAACGTGATGCTGGCCCTGGAAGGTGAATTCGACATCGAGTTTCCCGATCACATGCTCAAGCGGAGCGTGTTCGACAGCATCGCCTCGATCAGCGCGGCGGTCAGCGAGCTGCAGAGCGGCTGAAACGCCGATGCCGACGCGCGTCAAGAGCATCACCGGCCATCAACGCCACCCACTGATGTCCGGCTGGGAGCTGTGCTCGGCCGTCCCGGGCGCCTACGACCACCCCGAGGCCCTGAGACGAGCGCCCACGGCGTGGTTACCCGCGCGGGCGCCCTCGACCGCCGCCGAGTGCCTGCAAGCGGCGGAACTTTGGAGCCTGGACGCGCCGCCGCGGCGTTTCGATTCCGACGACTGGTGGTACCGAGTCACATTTCCTCGGCCGCAACATCGGCCGCACGAGCGCCTGGTGCTGGGATTCGACGGACTCGCCACGCTCGCCGACGTCTGGCTGAACGGCGAGCCGCTCTTCAGCAGCAGCAACATGTTTGTCGCTCACGAGTGCGCCCTGGATGAGCGATTAGCCGCTGCCAATGAGCTGGTGATTTGCTTCCGAGCGCTCGATCGGGCGCTGGAGGTCAAGCGGCCCCGGCCGAAGTGGCGCACGCCGATGGTGGAGAGCCAACAGCTGCGCTGGTTCCGCACCACGCTCCTCGGCCGGACGCCCGGTTGGTCACCGCCCGCGGCAGCGGTGGGACCATGGCGGCCGGTCTGGCTGGAAACACGGGCGCACGTGTCGCTGACCGACGTCTCCCTGCGCTCGGGGGTGCACGCCGATAACGGGTGGCTCGAAATCGAATGCAAGGTCGGCGCCATTGGCGACGCGCCGATCGCGCGAGTCGATCTGAGCGTGAGTGACGCGATGCAGACCCATTCGATTGAGCTGCGCCCGCGGCGTGCCGACGAGACGCTCGCGGCCGACACTTATATCGGCCGGCTGGAGATCCCCAAAGTCGCGTTGTGGTGGCCTCACACGCATGGCGAACCGGAACTGTACGCCGCGCGGCTGCAAGTGCGTTTGCACGGCTCGAGCGAGACAGTAGTCGCGGATCTGGGCCGCGTCGGCTTTCGAACCGTGACACTCCACACTCGCAACGGCGAGTTCGCACTGCATATAAACGGCGTGCCGATCTTCTGCCGCGGAGCCTGTTGGACGCCTCTCGATCCGGTCAGCCTCAATGCGCCCGGGGACATGTTGCGTGCGACGCTGGCCCAGGTGCGCTCGGCCGGAATGAACATGCTGCGCGTCGGCGGCATGATGGTCTACGAGAGCGACGACTTCCTCGACCTGTGCGATTCCAACGGCATCCTGCTGTGGCAGGATTTCATGTTCGCCAACATGAACTACCCCGAGGAGGACAGCGCCTTCGTCGAGTCCGTCACACAGGAAGCCCGCCAGCAGCTTGCGCGGCTGAACGGCCGGCCGTCCCTTGCCGTGCTGTGCGGCAACAGTGAGGGCGAACAGCAGGCGGCGATGTGGGGGGCCCTGCGCGACAACTGGGCCCCGAAGCTGTTTCATTCTGTGCTCGCCGGGCTCGCACGCGAATCGTGTCCCGACGTCCCTTATTGGCCCTCCAGCGCGCACGGCGGTTCCTTCCCGCACCAGGGCAATCACGGCACGACCTCGTATTACGGAGTCGGCGCCTACATGCGCCCTCTCGAGGACGCGCGCCGCGCCGAGATCCGCTTCGCGACCGAGTGCCTTGCGTTTGCCAACGTCCCGGAAGAGCGCACGCTTGCCAGGCTGCCGGGCGGTCTGTCCATCCGCACCCATCAACCGGCGTGGAAGACGCGTGCGCCGCGCGACCTGGGCGCAGGGTGGGACTTTGACGACGTGCGCGATCACTATCTGACGCGGCTGTTCGGCGTCGATCCCTTCAACTCGCGGTATGCCGAACACGAGCGCTATCTGACCCTCAGCCGGATCGTCTCCGGTGAGGTGATGGCGAGGGTGTTCGCCGAATGGCGCCGAGAGCGCTCGACCTGTCACGGCGGGATCATATGGTTCTGGCGCGATCTGTGGTGCGGCGCGGGGTGGGGGGTGATTGACGCACTGGGTTATCCGAAGGCCGCGTACTACTACTTGCGCCGAGTGCTGCAACCCGTCTCGGTTGCCGTGAGCGACGAAGGCGGTAATGGACTCTTCGTGCATATCGTCAACGAACGCGCAGTCGCGCTCGACGCGAGTCTCCATGTGACCCTCTATCACGCGGGCGACGTCATCGTCGGCGCCGCCAGCCGGACGCTCAGGATCCGCGAGCGAAAGACTGTGGAACTGAGCGCGGCCGAAATGTTCGACGATTTTCGCGATCTCTCCTACGCCTACCGGTTCGGCGCGGCGGCGCAGGATCTGGTCGTTGCGAGCCTGCGCACCGCGGACGGCTCGCTCTTGAGCCAGGCGTTTCATTTCGTCCTCGGGCTGAGCCCCGCGAGAGAGCCGGACGTCGGGCTCACCGCGGTGGCCAGTGCGCGCTCCGATTCCGACTTCGACTTGAAGATCTCCACGCGCCGCTTCGCCCAGTCGGTCTGGATCGAGGCCGACGGGTTTGTGGCCGATGATGCTTACTTCCACCTGGCGCCCGGAGCTGACACTACCGTGCGCTTACGCCGGGTCCCGCACGAGCCCCAGCGTAGCTTGCGCGGCAGAGTGCACGCGCTCAACGCGTTGACGGCGGCAAAGATCGAAGGCTCGACATGACTGCGCCACGCGCCGAGCCCGTGTACTTCGGGCCCGACGCCCGACCGCTGTTCGGGTGGATCCACCGGCCGCAGCGCGCTGCCCGTTGCAGCCTGGGTCTCGTGCTATGCAACCCCGTCGGATACGAGGCGATCTGCGCCCATCGGGCACTGCGGCATTGCGCCGAAGCCGCGGCCGACGCCGGCATCCCCGCTTTGCGCTTCGATTACGACGGTACGGGCGATTCCGCCGGCACTGATCTCGACCCGGACCGTCTGTCCGCCTGGATCGCGAGCGTGCATCGGGCGGCAGAGACTCTGCGGGGCGAGGCCGGCTGCGACCGTGTCTGTCTTCTGGGCGTGCGTCTGGGCGCCACACTTGCGACGCTCGCGGCAAGTGAACGCTCGGACGTCGCGGGACTCATCGCCCTCGCCCCGGTCATCGGCGGGAAAGCCTACACGCGTGAGTTGCGCGCATTGCAGATGGCGTCGGGCATCGGACTGCCCGAGACTGCCGACAGCGACCTCATGGAGGTGACGGGTTTCGCCCTCAGCGCAGCCACGCGCACCTCGCTCTCTGCCGTCGACCTGTCAAAGCTCGAGCGAGCTCCAGCCTCGCAGGTGCTGATTCTCGACCGCCACGACCTGCCGGGGAACGAGCGCTGGGCGGCACAACTGCAGGCGAGCGGCGCCACCGTGGAACGGCATGCAGTGCCGGGCTATGCGGAAATGATGCTCAGTCCCCACGCAACGATGGTTCCCTCGGAGATGTTGCGTCTGACGGTCACCTGGCTCTGCGACCGGGGCGCTGCGGAGCCGCTTGCACAGCGTGAGGGCTTTAGCCCCACGAAAGACTCTCCTCAGGGCCGCGACACGGTTCCTCGCTCGCGACACGCCATTCGGTTGCCCCCCGGGGCGCCCGGCGGAGTACCGATCAGCGAGACGTCGGCATTCCTCGATCGCGGGCGTGTGCTGTTCGGCATATTGACAGCGCCGCACCCGGTAGCAACGGACACCGCCGACGCCGCTGGCGCCAAAGAGCTGCGCACGGGAATTCTCCTGCTGAATGCCGGTGGCACTCACCACATTGGGTCCAATCGGCTGTACGTTACGCTGGCGCGCCGCTGGGCATCGCAAGGTCATGTGGTTCTGCGGATGGATATTTCGGGCGTGGGCGACAGCCTGCCGCGCCCCGGTGAGACGGAGAACGCGATCTACACCGCGCGGGCGGCCGAAGACATAAGGGAGGCGACGCACTACCTGCGCGAGCGGGCCGGCGTGAGCGAATGCCGCGCGCTGGGGCTTTGCTCGGGTGCCTACCATGCGTTCAAGGCGGCCGTCGGCGGCGCGCCGCTGCAGGCGGTCGTGATGATTAACCCGCTCACCTTTTTCTGGAAGGAAGGCATGTCGCTCGATGCGCCGCTGACCGATCAGGAAGTGATCTCCGAAGCGCACCGTTATCGGGAGACGGCATTCAGACTGCACTCGTGGCGCAAGTTGATGCGTGGCGAGGTAGATGTCGGCAAAGTTGCGCAGATCATGATCCGACGCACAGGCGCCTGGCTCAACCGCCACTGGCGCGACCTGGCGCGCGATCTGGGTGTCCCTCTGACGGATGACCTGGGCCACGAGCTCGAATCTGTGGCTGAGCGCGGCACAGCCATGCTGTTCGTGTTCGCCACGAACGACCCCGGCCTGCAGCTGCTGCGAACCCAGGGAGGCTCCCGTGTCCGCAAGCTGCGCGCGCGCGGCCAGCTTGCGATCCAGTTGATAAACGGCGCGGACCATATCTTCACGGCGGTCTCTGCGCGCGAGCGGCTCATAACGGTGCTCTCCGAGGCGCTCGATCAGGCGCGCGGTCATGTCTGACAGTGCGTCTGTATCGCGTCTCTCGGCCGTTCACATCCCAGCGCTCGACGGAGTCCGGGGACTCGCGATCCTGCTCGTCGTTCCTCACAACTCGAGCCTGATGGACGCAGTGGCCTTTCACGGGCTTGCGTATCCCGTCAATGCGTTCATGATGTTCGGATGGACAGGCGTGCAGCTGTTCTTCGTGCTTTCGGGCTTTCTGATCTCGGGCGCGCTCCTCGATACGCAGGACTCCCCCAGCTACTACCGGTCCTTCTATGCCCGCAGAGTGCTGCGCATCCTGCCGTTGTATTACGGCGTTCTCGTGGTGACATTCCTGGTGCTCGCGCCTCTGCAACTGCTCCCGGCGGATACGCTGCGCACCCAACAGCACCAGGTCTGGCTGTGGACATTCCTCTCGAATTGGACCGATCCGCTGGGATTTGAAGTGAAGGGATTCGACCATTTCTGGTCGTTGGCGGTCGAGGAGCAATTCTATCTACTGTGGCCGCTCGTGCTGCATCGAACGCGACCCCAGCGCGTTGTGACGCTCTCGCTCGCGATCTGCGCGGCGGTACTCGCGGTCCGCGTAGCGATGCGCGTGGTGGGCTGCGATCCGGGCTACCTGTACGAATTTTCGATCTGCCGGATGGACGCTCTGGCTATGGGCGCGGCGGCTGCTGCGTCGCTACGCGTGCCGTCGTGGAGGGAACGCGTTGAAAATAGACTGCCGTACCTGCCCTGGGCCGCACTCCTCGTTCTTGCGAGCGGGGCATTGCTTACGCATGACTATTCACGCACCGGCTGGGCAACGCAGACCTTCGGATTGAGCGCGCTCGCCGTGGCGTTCGCGTTGCTCATACTCGCCGCCGCTCCGACGCCCGGCGCGCATCCGACCTGGCTGTCCCGAGCACTGTGTTTGGCTCCGTTGAGATCGGCGGGCAAATACAGCTATGCGATGTATGTATTTCACTTTCCGATCACCAAGCTGCTCGGCGTCCCGCTGCTCGGCGTCCCGCTGCTCGGCGCCGCGGCGACTACGCGCAGCGCCACGATCGCCGTGTTGTACGCGGCCGCCATCACGCTCGTGACGTATCTGTGCGCATGGGTGTCATACCACGTGTATGAACAGCATTTCCTGCGGCTCAAGCGTTATTTTGTCCCCACGCGCGCGCGACTCGCGGAGGCCGTTTGACAAACAGCGAGCGCATACTCCAGATCGCCGGTCTGCGGACGACGGTGGTGGGAGCACCGGACGCGCCGCTGGTCGTCACACTGCTGCACGGCTATGCGATGAAACCTGCGGACCTGGCGCCATTTGCACATTCGCTGGGAGTGCCCGCGCTGTTTCTTCTGCCGCAAGGCCCGGCGCAGAGTTCCGCCGGCGGCTACGCCTGGTGGAACATCGACGCTGAAGCTAGAGACGCCGCGCAGTCGCGCGGACCTCGGGATCTGGTTGAGCAATATCCGCCCGGCCTCGGTGCGGCGCGCGCAGCACTGGCTCGGTTTATCGAGGCGCTCGCGGCCGAATACCGGCCGCGCTGCACTGTGGTCGGCGGCTTCTCCCAAGGGGGGATGCTGTCGCTCGATTTCGCGCTGCGAGACTCCAGTCCGGTCGATGCGCTCGTACTGATGTCCGCCTCGCGGATTGCGCGCGCGGACTGGGAGCCGAAGCGCGAGCGTCTCCGCGGGTTGCCCGCGTTTGTGAGCCACGGGCGGGCAGACCAGGACTTGGCCTTCACCGCGGGCGAGGCGTTACGCGACTTTATGTTGGCAGGCGGCGCCGAAGTGAGCTGGGCGCCGTTCGAGGGCGGACACGAGATTCCACTGCCTGTGTGGCGCGGTTTGCGGAATTTCCTGGGCGCCCTGTTAAGATCAAGTCAAAATGGACGCGGCTCGTGCCACCCGGGCGGGAACAGCGTCACAACTTCTGCAGACGAGCGGATGCTCAAACGATGACCAGCGATTCTCCGGATTTCGCCGCGCATCTGGCCGCCCTCAAAGGGATTGCAGCGGACGTTGCCGCGCCGAACGCCGCCGACGTCGACGCGAACAGCCGCTTTCCGCGGGCGACGGTCCAGGCGCTACAGAAGGCCAAGCTGCTTTCGGCGCCCGTGCCGAAAGAGCTGGGCGGTGCGGGTTACGGCATGCGCGCGCTCGGCGCGCTGTGCTCGACCTTAGGGCAAGCCTGCGGCTCAAGTGCGATGGTATTGGCCATGCACTACATCCAGGTCGCCTGCATTGCCCGGCATGGGTTGCAGTCGGCGTTTTTCCGCCGTTATCTGCAGGAACTGGTGCGCGATCAGTACCTGCTCGCCTCGATGACCTCGGAGAACGGCACCTTCGGCGAGACCCGCACCAGCATCTGCGCCGTCGAGCGCCAGGACGGACGCTTCAAGCTCGACAAGGACGCTACTACTGCTTCCTACTGCGAGCACGCCGACGGGATCCTCGTGACCTGTCGCCGGGGGCCGGACGCTCCGGGGAGCGATCAGGTGCTGGTCCTGGTTCGCAAGGGCGACTACAAACTCACGCAGACGACGTCCTGGGACACGATGGGCATGCGCGGTACCTGCAGTCCCGGATTCAAGCTCGAATCCTCGGGGCCCGAGGAGCAGATCGTTCCGGGATCGTTCGCCGACTCCTCGGCGCAGACCATGGTGCCCTACTCCCACATCCTGTGGTCCTCGCTCTGGTGGGGGATCGCCGCCGATGCGGTCGCCCGCGCGGCCGAGTTCGTGCGCGCGAGCGCGCGCAAGAATCCCGGCACGGTGCCACAGACGGCGACGCGACTCGCGCAAGTGTCGGAGCAGCTGCAGGCGATGCGCCACAACTGGCTGGCGCTCGCCGACGAATTCGACGAACTCAACGCGCGGCCAGGCGGTATGCAGGAGCTGCTGTCGATCGGCTGGGCGCTGAAGATGAACAATCTGAAGATCAACGCCTCGGAGAGCGCGCCGCAGATCGTGCACAAGGCCCTGCAGATCACCGGCATCCTCGGCTACAAGAACGACAGCAAGTTCAGCCTCGGAAGGCACTACCGCGACGTGTTGTCCGCCTCGCTGATGATCTCCAACGATCGCATCGCCTCCAAGAGCGCTTCCATGCTGCTCGTGTTCAAGGACAACTAGTCCCCTCCAGGATCGACCGGGAGCTCGCCACATGAGTGCCGACTACGACCCGCAGAAGTTCTACGAAGGGCTCGTCAAGCATCGTTTGATCATCCCGGTCGGGGTGCAGGGGGCGTTCGGCCGGGGCGCCGTGTTCGAGGACGTGCTCGAGCGCTTCAACGGACTGGTCTCAGCGCTATCGAAGGACGACGGCGCGGAGGTGTGCATGTTCCCGCCGGTCATCAGCCGCCAGGTGCTCGAGCGGGTCAACTATCTGGATTCGTTTCCGCACCTGTGCGGGGCGGTCTACAGTTTCTTCGGCAAGGAGCTGCAGGCCCAGGCGCTCTCCGAGCGAGTGCACGCCGGCCAACCGTGGGGCGAACTATTCGGGCTCACGGACGTGGTGCTCAATCCAGCCGCCTGCTACCCGCTGTATCCGAGCTTCGCCGGCGCGGTGCCCAAAGGCGGTCGCCTGGTGACGATGCTGAACTGGGTGTACCGGCACGAGCCCTCGCCCGAGCCTACCCGCATGCAATCGTTCCGCGTGCGCGAATTCGTGCGCGTCGGGACGCCTGACGAGGTCGTCGAGTGGCGCGACATGTGGCTCAAGCGCGGCCTCAACCTGTTGACTTCGCTCGGGATGCCGGCTCGAGCGGATGTCGCGGCGGACCCGTTCTTCGGTCGTGGCGGCAAAATGCTCGCCGTGAACCAAAAAGAACAGAAGCTCAAGTTCGAGGTGCTGATACCCGTGATCTCTGCGGATGATCCGACCGCCGTGTGCTCGTTCAACTTCCACCAGGAGCACTTCGGCTCGACCTTCGGCATCCGCACCAGCGATGGCAAGGTCGCCAACACCGCCTGTCTCGGATTCGGCCTGGAGCGCATCGTGATGGCGCTGTTCAAGACGCACGGTTTCGAGCCGGAGCGCTGGCCGCACGAGGTGCGCAGCAAGCTGTGGCCTTCGTGAGATCGATACCGTGACCTCGGCGAGCGTTTTGCGGGGACTCGATCCCGCGACTTACAGGCGTCATTCGCTGCACACGGAAGGCTGCGTGTGGGTGGAGAAGAACTGCTACGTCGACATATGGATCGAGGTCATTCACGCTCTCGATCTGGAACCGCGCGCGATCCTGCCGTTCACGGCGGCGATCGACTTCGAAGGCGACCAGTGGACGTTCTTCAAGCCGCCCCACGATGAGCTGCGCGACCTCTACGGTCTTGATGTACAGGAGATGTACGTGTGGCGGCCGCTGCTCGAGCACGCCGTCGAGCACGTCGGCGCCGGCAGGATGATCAGTACCGAGGCCGACTCCTTCTGGCTGCCCGACACCTCGGGCACCGATTACCGCCGCCAGCACACCAAGAGCACGATCGTGCTCAACGAGATCGACGTTGAGAAGCGGCGCCTCGGTTACTTTCACAATGCCGGCTACTACTCGCTCGAGGGCGAAGACTTCGCGCGCACCTTCAGGCTCGACCTGCCGCCCGATCCGACTTTCATGCCGCTGTTCGCCGAGCTGGTGCACATCGACAGGCTGGCGCGACGCTCCGCGCCAGACCTGGTCGCGCTCTCGCTCGGCCTGTGGCGGCGCCACCTCAACCGCCGCCCGGCGAGCAATCCCCTGGGCCGTTTCCGGGCGCGCTTCGAGCACGACCTGCCCGGCATTCAGGACAGGGGCTTGGCCTACTACCACGCCTGGGCCTTCGGCACGGTCCGCCAGCTCGGCTCGGCGTTCGAGCTGGCGGCCGCCAACCTCAAGTGGCTCTCGAGCGAGGGGGTCGCGGGGCTCGAGCCCGCCGTGCTGGCATTCGAGCAGCTGTCGGCGGCCAACAAGACTTTCATCCTGAAGGGCGCGCGCGCCACGAACAGCCGCCGTCCCCTCGACAGCGGTGCGCTATTCGATGAGATGGCCGGCGCCTGGGAGCGCGGCATGAAGGCGATGGAGTCGGTCTTGTAGCAGCCGCACGCGCGTTCCCGCGACCGGCGTGTCCTGCTATTTTCGGGCAGCTACGTACAGCAGGCTCGGACTCGAGGTATCGTCGTCACTTTCGCCCAGGCTGCGTCCGTCGCAGTCGAAGATGTCGAGCAGCCGGAAGCCGCCCGCCTCGAGCTGGCGCCGCTGCTGGTCCCGATCGATGTAATAATGCAGCAGCGCGTAATGGTGCCCAACGTCGTTGAGCAACGCGTACTCCTCCTCGTGGCGGTGCAGACGGCCAACGCGCAGGTGGTTCCGCCTGCGCTTGAGGTACTCGAGCACATATCGAGCCTGGGTGATGGGGTTGCGTGTATACGCGAGGCGCGGAGGCTTGCCCGCCGTGCGCGAGCGGCGGTTGTGCGCTGAGAACACCAACAGACCGTCCGCCGACAGCACCCGCCTGGCCTCGGCGAGGATCCGCAGCCGGTCCTCGTGCGACACCGCATCGAACACGTTGTTGGGCGCGAAAGTGAAATCGAACTCAGCCGCGCCCCAGCGCGACAGATCCCGCATGTCGGCCAGATGGACCTCGACGCCGGGCAGCGCCTTGCGCACGTGATCGACCATCTCCTGCGAGTAGTCGATGCACACGTAACGCCGCGCGAGCGGCTGGAGGAACCCGGCCGTGCGTCCTGTGCCGATACCGATGTCGAGCACGCTGCGGCCGAAGAAGCCGGGCTGATATCGCAGTAGCGCCATCGCCTCCGGCCGATTGAGCAGCAGCCTGCTGCGGTAGGCGTTGGTGACGCCGTGCGCGTGATAGATTCTGGAGTTGATTTCGTCCTGCAGACTGGAGCGGCTCAGCGGTGAGGCGGCGGCGGCTCCGCTCGGCGGTGTGTCCGTCGCAGCTCGCTCGGATGACATGTGCTCGTACCTTGCCAAGATTTTCCGGCAGTTACGGAGTTCCGGGCACGCTGCGCGAACCGGGTTGCGACAGCGGCCCGCGCATCGGCCGATGAAAATAACGGAAGTCGGTCACGGGATCGAAGATCTTCGAGTTGAGCCCCTGCGGGGTGTAGCTCACGATGAGCGACACTCTGTTCTCGGTGAAGATGTCGGTGTCGAACCCGCCCGCGCTGTGGGTGCGCCTCGCGACCAATGCCGCCCGCAGCGAGCGGCCGAGTTGGCGCGTGAGACCGACGGTCCCCAGCAGGCGATCGTTATGCACGTCCGTGTTCAGGTACTTCTGGTGCTGCCAGCCGGCCTTCACAGCTGGCACTACCTAGGCTGCCGTGAGCTCATCGGATCAATCGGCGCCAGGCCCGTCTCACCCGCCTCCGCGCGTGCAGCTGCCGTAGGAAGCAACGCATAGGAGGCGATGACGCCCACTTGGTTCTCCCCGTAACCGTGTGGCGAGGTCGTGGCACGCGCATAAATGAACCGCAGGCCCAGGCGGGGACCGACACGCCAGCGCACGCTGGTGATGGCGTTCACCGAATCGAGCGTCCCGGCCGCATAGTTGCTGTGCTGGTAGTTCGCACCGATGTCCCAGCTTAGCAGCGGGCTCAGCTGCCGGCTGAGCAGTGCGCTCACGACCTTCGCGTCGTAATCGGAGCCAGGGGTCGCCTGGTAGCGCTGGCTGATGGCGAGGACGTCGCCCTGAAACGAGGTGCGATTCTCCTGGAAGCGCCAGGTGCCTCCATATTCGTAGTCAGTGAAGGGTTGTCCGGAGGCAATCCGGGTCGGCGCGTTGGTCGGTACCGGTGCGTCGATGTTGAGCCGGAAGAGCTGGGCCGCGTCCGTCACCTGCTTCAGAACGCGCACCGAGACGCGCTGCGTCGGTGAAATCAGGCGCGCCAGCTCGACTCGCCATGTCGAGCCGCTCGAGGACTGGCTCGGTGCGGCCTGACTCACGCCGCCCACGCCCGCCACGCTGCCAGACGCATCTTCGTGTAGTTTGATATATCCGACGTCGGCATCGAGTTCGGTGCGCGCGTTCGTGACCTTGAAACCGGCGAGCGCCTGATCCTCGCGGAAATTGGTGTTGCTCACCTGATCGACAAACTCCACCTTGTCGCTCGAGCCGGTGACGTAGCCGCTCAGGATGTTGGAGAACGCGCGGCTCAGCGTGATGTCGCCGCCGTAGCGGTGATTGTTGATATTCACGGACAGCGGCGATTTCGAGCTGCTGTCGACGTAGGAGTAGGTGGCGTTTACGACGATGGTGGTGCGCAGCGTCGGACGCAGCGTCAATCGCGGGCCGGTCGTGATGTAATTAATTGCCTCGAGGTTATCCGGGGTGAGGGGCGCGAACGCATTGATCACAGTCTGGTCGTAGGTTTCGCGGCCAAGCCATGAAAAAATCCCCGGCACGATCTGCAGGGTCGCTGCGCCATCGAAGTAGCCGAACGGCTGGGTCTGGAATTCCGAGTGCAGGTACTTCACCAGCGCGATGTCGGAATCCACCCGGTAACCGAGCCGCGTCCCCTGGCGTGACGCCTCACCCGCCAGGCCCAGCATGACGAGCGTATCGCCCGGGCCACTCGGACGCAGATACACATTGTCCGAATAGATGACGCCGCCGTCGGCCTCGAGGTAGTTGCCCTGGTGTGCATTCGAAGCCTGGTCGAAGAACAGACTCTGGGTGCTGATCGGCCCGCTGCTCTGGGCAAAGACCGGCCACGATGCGAGCGCCAGCAATAGCGCGGGCGCAAGGCGGCCGTGACGGAGACGTTCCGTTTTCCATCGCTTCATGTCACACGTCCCTTCAGCGTGGTTCAGGCGCCGTCGATCCTCGCACCCGGATCTGTTTCGAGCTTGAATTCGACTGCAGCGCCACTCGCTCAGAACAACGACTGTGGCACGACCAACACGTCGCCTGGCTTCAGAAGCACATTCTCGCCCACGTCGCCGCCGTTGACGAGATCAGTGAGCCTCACCTTGATGACCGTCTGCTGGCCGTGTTCCACGCGTACGATACGGGCACGGTTACCGGAGGCGAACTGGCTCAATCCGCCGACGGCAAGCACGGCATCGAGTACCGTCATGCCCTCGCGATACGGCAAGGCTTGCGGGTGCACGACCTGGCCCACGACTTTGACCAGACTGTAGGCGCTCGCCGCGATCGTGACGATGATGTTGACCTTGGGCGAGCGCACGTATTCGGACAGCACGCCCTCCATGTCACGGGCGAGCTGCGGCGCGGTCTTGCCCACCGCAACCATGTTCTCGACCAGGGGCGTCGCTATCTTGCCGTCCGGACGCACCGGTATGGTGACCGACAGCTCGGGATTGCGCCACACGAACACCTGCAGGACGTCACCCGGGCCGATGATGTAGTCGCTGCCGACGGCTTTCGCCGTGCCCTGGTCCGGGGTCGGGGGAAGCTGTACCGTGGGGCTGGAGGCGCAACTGATGACAAACGGACAGACCGCCAGCCAACCGGCGAGAATTAGTACGCTCAGACGTTGCATCTCAGTTCCTGGGTCCAAAGTTAAGCCTATCAGAAGCATCGGGGTGCGGCGCAACGGGGCACACCGCGATCGTCAACGAGCACCGCAAGCCTTAGCTTGGGGCGAGTGCTCTCAGCCGACAGAAATGGCATCGAGATCGATGGGGTATTTGCCGTTTCCTAGGACGAGCCGTTTGTTTTCATCGGATTTCATTCACTTTAAAAGCTCGCCCAGTCTCGAGGCAACCCACCTCACATCGGCTGTTTCGATGACACCGGCGCGCAAGACCAAAATGCCGTATGCCGTTACCCCGAAGATCGACACGGCCAGGCACACCCAAAGCGATGTGTATGCGTAGATAATATGTGCGCCCACAAGCAACACAATGGCCGCCGCGAGCGCGATGACTAAAAAATCACGCGGTCGCGTCATCATAGGGTAAAGGCGCTGACTTATGATTCTAATAATCAGGAACAGCACCATGTAACTCAGCGCAGTTGCCGCTGCCGCGCCAATCACGCCAAATCGAGGGGTCAAGAGAAACTGAAGGGTAACTGCGATCACGGACACCAGGCCAGTGGCCAAAGGCTTCATCCATGTTTTCTTCGAAATCAGAATTCCGATATCGGACAGAGTCGTCAGCACATTAAAGACCCAAGCGATCGCCACAATTGGCACCAGGCGCGCTGCAAATGCATATTCGGTCTTGGCCAACAAAGAAACCCCAATGGGCGCCGCAAGGCTCGCCCCCAGCGCCATGAATACGTACACTGCAACGAACTTGGTATACATGACACCGATCTTCTTCGGGCCATCCGCATCCGTAAACACCGACAGAGCGTAAGGGGACCAAACGTTATCCACCGGTCCTGCGAACAGCATGAGAGCCAACTCTCCGATCTTCGCCGCCAGCGCCAGGAGCCCCAGTGAAGCCACCGCGCCGAAGTGGATCAATGCCAGTCGATCAGCGTTCCCGATCACGTATACGAAGACAACCGTCGGAATGTACGGCAAGCCAAAAGTCGCTACCTCCTTGAAGTATTTGGTAGATACCTGAATACCCGCCGCGCGAAGCAGCACAGCCGCAGTGAACAGCCCCGATAGCACTGAGGCCGCGAAGTTTCCGATCAACGCGCCATTGAGACCGAGATGAAAGACTCTCAGTAAAGTAAGGTTGAGGGAGATTAGCAGCAGCAACCGGCTCGATTGTGCGATCACGAATAGGCGGGACCGCATTCGAACCTGCAGATGGGAGAGCCCGACCATGTAGGTTGCTTCGAAGGCGACCCACAACACGAGCGCGCTGCTTCTCAGAACAGTGAACTCGCCGGCTCCAAAATTGCGACCAGCTAGCGAAGCAACCGTCAACAGCGGAAACAAAAATAGAATTGCAACGGCAAAGTTCGCCAGTACCACGGTCGAGGTCAAAGTCCGGTTGTTTGGCGCCGTCTGCATCTCGAAATACAGTCGCTGATAAGCTTGACGCATGCCTAGAAAGACGACGCTCATGCACATCGTCACGAATCGCAGGATCGTATCTAGCACACCATAGTCGGACGTGGACAATGCGTGCGTATAGACAGGCACCATCAGCGCGCCCCCCATAACGGAGATCGCGCTCCCGACGGAGTACACGAGCGAGTGCCGAGCAACTCCGCCGCGGGAAGATTGAGTCTTAGTCAATGGGTATTTGAGTTACACAGACATCGGAACAACAGGCTGCAGCCTGGCAGGGACTGCAGGTGGTCGCTCCAGAGCACCCTCCGACAATGCCTCGAGCCACCGCTGCAGAACCAGTACTCTCCAAAGAACGGCACTGTGATCTCGCCGACCAATCAAATGCTCGCCAATTACTCGGTTCATCGACCCCTGGTCGACGAACTCACTCATTTCCTCGGGCATGGTTCGCAATACCTGAATGCGATGACGCAGGGGCCCACGAAACCATCGGCCGAGCGGCACTTCAAAGCCCCGTTTGGGTCTGGCCAACACCGACGCGGGGACAATGCCCTCAATGGCGCGGCGAAACAGTCGCTTACTTTCGGTCGCGGTCACGCGGAGATGACCGGGGATCTGTAGAGCGAAATCGACCAATTCCGCGTCCAGCAACGGCACACGCGCCTCGAGCGACACCGCCATACTCGTTCGATCCACCTTTGTCAGGATATCTCCGGGCAGGTACGTGCCAATATCCACCTGCATCATTGCCGCCGCAAAATCCCATCCACACACCACCGCCAGCTGCTCCTGCAGCTGTTCTTCAATCGACGCCGCACTGGCAGCGTGTTTGAGCGCAGCCACTCCACCCTCCTGCCTTCTAACTGGCTGAGTAACCGTGGCAGCGTATTGACCCCATCTGGATCGTCCAAGATCAATGAGCTTATTGCGCCACGGGAATACGTGGGGCAACAGCAAGGCCGCTTTGCCGATGGAAGATCGCAGTGCACCCGCCGAATTGGACCCGCGCGCCAAGAGCGAGCGGTAGCGAGTGTATCCGCCAAACAGCTCATCACCACCATCGCCGGACAAGGCGACCGTAACCTGCTGCTTGGCGAGCTGCGCCACCAAGAATGTTGCAATCGCCGAAGAATCCGCGAACGGCTCATCGAACATCGATGCGACACTGTCGAATATTGCCTCGACGTTTGGCTTGACGACGAGCTCCGTGTGCTCCGTTCCCAGTTCCTCGGCAACGATGCGAGCTGCGGCGGATTCGTCGTACTCTTCCTCGGCGAATCCGATGGAAAACGTTCTCACGCGACCCTGGGCATGTTTCGCCATCAGCGCGACGACCGTCGATGAATCCAGCCCTCCTGATAAGAAAGCGCCCAGTGGCACTTCCGATTCCAAATGTGATGCAACTGCCTTATCAAGCTTTGATCGGATCGAGTGAATTAAATCCTCATCGGGCACTGCAGTCTCTGACGGCGGGGATACGTGCCAGTACCGCCTAACTGAGATTCCCCTTGCCGCGCTCCACGTCAGCAAGTGACCCGGTGGGACCTTTCGAACTCCAGCAAAGATAGTCAACGGGTCTGGCACGTAGCCGAACGCCAAGTACTGCATCACTGCCGCAGGTAGAATTCGCAGCGCGCTCGAGTCTGCCGCCCATAATGAGCGAAGTTCAGAACAGAACTCAATTCCGCCGCCGTGCTCGAAGTAGCTCAGCGGCTTCATGCCGGTGCGATCGCGCGCGAGCAGCAACTGGCTCCTCGTTGCGTCCCAAATCGAAAACGCAAACATTCCATGAAGCTGCTCAGCCATCTCGAGGCCGCACTCCTCATAGAGATGAACGAGGACTTCGGTGTCGCAGCGCGTCGAGAATCGATGCCCGGCGCGCTCCAACCGGGCGCGGAGTTCATGATGATTATAAATCTCGCCATTGAAGACTACGTTGACCGTGCCGTCCTCATTGCAAATGGGCTGTCGGCCACCACTGATATCAATGATACTGAGCCGCCGCATTCCCATCGCAATGCCCGGCTGGACAAAATAGCCGGCACAATCCGGGCCGCGATGGTAGATCGCGTCGCACATCCGCGTTAGCCGCGCACGCGGACTCTCACCGGCAGTGTCGATCCCCGCAAACCCAGCTACGCCGCACACGGAAGCATCTCCTCGCGTCTCACATTCCGCCCCACGCAACCGCGCCGGTTGCCGTCCCTCTGCACCCATTTCACCGATCAGACAGCCTGAATCCTGCGCCCTGCCACGGTCGCGAGATCGTCGTACACGACACCAAGCTGCCCGATAACTACGTCCTCATGGAAGTATTGGCGCACCATGCCGCAGCCGGTCGTCCCGAGCAAGGTCGCGAGCTTAGCGTCCTGCGAAATCCTGGAGAAATGGTTCGCAAGCATGCGAACATCGTCCTGGTCGACAATCAACCCAGTCGACTCGTGCTTGACCAGATCAGGAATCCCTCCCACCGGCGTTGCAACGACTGCACGTCGGGCCGCCAATGCCTCGAGGATGGCATTGGGAAATCCTTCGCTTCGAGAAACCAGCGCGCTAACATCAAAAAACTGATGCAGATTCCTGTCTGAGAGCACCTCGCCGGTGAAGTGAACCCTGGCGGCGACGCCCAGCTGTTTCGTGAGCGACTCCAGATCGCGACGGCTCGGACCATCACCGATCAACACGAGGTGAAACACTTCGGGTAAGGTGGCAAGAGCATGAATCAGGAACCGATGGTTCTTCACAGAAGCTAGCCGCGATACGCAACCAATGACGAACGCTTCCGGTGGTACTCCCCACATGTGGCGCTGCTTCTGACGTTCGGCTTCGCTGACCATCAAAAACGCTGCGTTGCTGACGAAGTTGCGAATCGTCACAATTTTCACGCTAGGCACTTTCTCGCTTCGAATAAGAAAGTCTGCGACGCTGTCGCTATTCGCGAGAATACGGTGCGCGAGTCCACAGGCGACGCGGTTCACGATCTTCAGGGCGGCCCGCGGAACATCATCGGTCCACCGCCGACTGGCCAGTAGGCCACATCGAGTCCGGAGGCGCGCCCACGGTATGGCAAAGGAGTTGGTATAGACGTCGTGAGTATGGACAACGTCAATGCCACGCTTATTCAGATACCCAGCGAATCGCGTGCCTTGCGCGGCAGTAACTACGGAATACAGATTCGAGATGGGGAGATGGACCATATCGACACCCAGCGCCTGATACCGCGCCTTGAGCGGTCCATTTCCCGATAGGTGGAAGACTGTCAACTGGTACTTACGGCGATTTAAGGCCTCAGCCGTACGCACGGCATTCAATTCGGTGCCGCCGACATCAAACGTATCTATGACGTAAGCGATCCTGACGCAAGCTTCACCCCGCACTAAGCACTCCCGCCGCTGCCGCTAAAGCTCCAAGGCAATCCCGTCTCGTTACCGACTGCGCCCAAGACTCCACCGGCCTGAGACACGCTTCGTCATCGCAATGAGTGCATAGTTCAAAAAGCACCAACATGAAGCCGCGAAATTCATTTTCAGAACCGCGCGATAAATCGCCCATTGCCATTTAGCCGCAGCGCGCTTGTCAGCCGAGATCGACGAGTTCCGAACGCTGTAAAAGCAAAGCGGTCGCTCAGTTGGAACGCGCAAAATCAGTTTGGCTTTTCGCGCGACATCCAACCAAAAGACATAGTCTTCATGGCCAATGCGCCGAAATTTGATGTCTGTCAAAATTGATCGCCGCGCCATTGCTGTCAGGTTACCCATTCGATTCGATTTGAGCATCATTCGCCACGTAATTACTGCCGGGGGCCGGACCAGGCCCAGCGGTCGATGCAACTCGTCAACCCGGAGATAGTCCATCGCGGTCACCTCTGCGTTGGACGTCTGCATGAACTGGTACTGCGCGGCCAACTTGTCAGGCGCCCAGCTATCGTCGGCGTCGAGAAAACAGATGAACTCGCCGGTGGCGTGTGCCAGCCCGAGATTCCTGGCCTCAGCAACACCGTTGTTGCTAGAAGAGCGAATCAATCGAATGCGAGGATCCTCGCCGACTTCGGCACAAAACGCGGCGTAGGTGCTATCCGTCGAGCAATCGTCCACGATAATCCACTCAAAGTCGACATTCCGCTGGGATAAAACCGCCTGAGTTACGCGCTTGACACATTGCTCGGCATTGTAGGCCGGTGTGACGATGCTGATTTTAGGGGGGGTAGCCATGGCATTCATCGAGAGCGCGCCGGTATTGCCGTCCAGACGGAAGTCGGTGCGTCGGTGCCGAAAACCTGGCGGGCCGCGGCGCCAGCGATGCTCATCGAGAAAGGACTCGGATCACACAGGTCGCAAGTTTCCGCGCATTCAGTCCTTTATAAGCATGGTCAAGAGGAAATCCATTTTGGAGGAGATCGAGCGAACGCTGATCCTGAAACTCTTTCCAACCCAGGATTTGGTGACCGGCTTCTGAGTAGAGACGTCGATAATCGTCTACACGCATACGATTATGATAGGCGAAGCGATTGCCGGCGAGATGATCCCACTCACTCTGAGAAAACTGCAGGAAGTTGATGTAAGAAATCGAGGAATCGTCATGAGCGAAATGGTCTGACAGATCGATGTGGTGCAATGCTACACCGCGATTGCCAAGCAATCGGGACGCCTCTTTCAGTATCCCGATCAGTACGTTCCGCGGTATGTGCTCGAATACGGTGTAGGAGGTGTGGATGTCGACGGAGTCTGACGCCATCTTCATATGCTGGGCGTCAGCCGGTGACATATAGCTTACGTTGGTCGTCCTAAATACGTCGGTGAGCAATTCACAGGCAACCAATCGTTCCAAACGCGCCTCGACAGCGTCCCTCGGACTCGATGATTCGAATAGACTAACTATGTCCTTTGCACATTCTTTCATGACTCGAATGGAGGCCATTACCAGCTCGGGTCTGAGGTACCGGTTGAGGTCCACAGTAGTGACGCGGGCGGCTCCCGCTAGGTAGAAGCCCAAAGGAATATCTATTCGCCGGCCCGTGCCAACTTCCATCACGCGGGCTCCGGCGACTTCGTGGCCTGCGGTCCTTAGCTCCGAGACCAGAGTGGCACATTCTTTGAGCAGTCGACTCGGGTCGGGAGCTCGACGCAGCCTGCCAAATTGGCGCTGGAGCATGAAGTAAAGAGCATTGCCCGCTGGCAGGCGGGAGCACACTCTTTGGATTCGAGCTTTACGTTGCCACTGCATGTGAACACAATGGTAGGCTGCGCTCAATCGCAGTGACAAGCTTGACCACGACAGTGTCGCGCAGGCCCGCGGAGGCTGTCGCTCCATCCGCAAAAGCGCGGTTAGCGATCAAACAGCGCAACTGCGCTACGTCCATGCCGACGTAGCGGCTCGCCAGTTTGCAGAACGTTACCTCGTTGACACCGTGCTTTCGCGCCAGCTCCGGGGTCCTCTGCCTTCGTGGTGCTACGAGCTTCCGGCGTTCACAGAATCCTGGGAGGTCCAGGGTTGGCCGCGCCAATGACGGGTGTGCTGTAAAATCCTGTATGCACCCTTTGATGGGGACCGTGATACGGAACGCCATCGGGTGCAGACCTCGCCACACCCACAAAGGCCATTCCGAAGACCACCGACTTTGTGATTAAGCAGATCCGACGATTGAAGGGGCGATCCTTTACGGAATTGCGCCTTCGTGGATTGCAGGCGATCAACGCCTGGGCTGAGCGTCTCCGCATTCATGCCAACCTACCGTCCTTCCCGGATTCCGACCGCACAAGACCGCTCAAGGCGCGTTCGCTCCTCGATGGTCTGCTTGATCATTCCCGCGCGAACTCAGATTGTGTGCGCCAGACGGCGCTGGCCCTGGCAACTGACGATCAGTCGCTGACGGCGAGCCTCAGAAGGAGCACTGCGGACATACGGGAAGGTCGTATCTCCCTGATGGGACTCGGGCCAGTGTCACTCGGCAATCCCCCGAATTGGCACCGCGACGGCCAAAGCGGAATTGTCGTCCCTAGACTACATTGGAGTCGGATCTCCTACTTGAACCCCTCGACTGTCGGCGACCACAAGATTTTGTGGGAGGTGAATCGCCATCAGTACCTTCTCGTTCCCGCCCTCCTCTGGAACATAGACGGCCGCGACGACGATTTCACACTCGTACAGAGTCACTTGACTTCGTGGCTGGATGACAATCCCACCAGCGTGGGAATGAATTGGTGCAGCAGCCTCGAAGTGGGCTATCGCGCCATTACCTGGTGCTGGCTGCTCTCCCTGCTTCCAGAGTCACTCTGGAAGCAGGACGTGCGGGAACGGCTCGTCCGCGCCCTGGAACATCACGGCCGCCACATCGAGCGCTATCTTTCTTACTATTTTAGTCCAAATACTCATCTGACCGGTGAGGCCCTTGGCCTTCTATATATCGGGCACGTGATTCCGGTGTCGCGTTTTGCTCGTCGCTGTCGCGATCTAGGGGCCTACATACTGGAATCATGGCTGGAAGAACAAGTCTACGATGATGGCGTGTACTTTGAGCAGTCCACTCAATACCAACGCTACACGGCCGAAATCTATCTTCACTATCTGCGAATCTCAGAATCGAATGGCAGGGCAACTCCGCCGACGATTCGTGCATCTCTAAGCAGGCAATTTGACGTGCTCAGAGCTATAGCCGCCGGTTGTGGCAACATGCCCTTGATCGGCGACGACGATGGCGGAGCGCTGTTCCCGATCGATCAAAGGTCTCCCGAGGACTTGCGCGGTCTGCTTCTGGCGGGCGCCACGGCGCTGAACAGACCCGAACTCGTGCCGCCCGGGCAAATGCATCCAGCGATGTCATATTGGTTATGCGGCGTGGGGGCGACCAAGAAAATGATGGCCGCTACCGAGACGAGTCCACACGCCTGCACGCGCTATTTTGCGGACGGTGGTCTCGCGGTGATTCGTGACAGTTGGCGTGTGAACAGTGCAGTGGCGGTCATTGATGCCGGTCGGCATGGACAGCTCAACTGTGGACACGCGCACGCCGACGCGTTGTCGTGCACTTTGGCTCTCGGCGAGCAACCGCTATTCATCGATCGCGGCACCTTCACCTACATGGGCGCGGAGCGAAATGAATTTCGATCATCGGCTTCGCACAATACGCTGGAATTCGACGGCGAATCCTCGGTGGAACCGCTCGGGCCATTTCAGTGGGGCCCACGGCCTCGCCGTCCCACGGCCACAATCCGCAACTGCAGTGAAATGACCATCTTTCGAGGCACGGCGTGGGGTCACGCCGGAACCCCTCACACGTCGACCCACTCGAGAGTCATCCTCCACGCGCCAGCCAGCGCGTGGGTGTTTCTGGACCGAGGGCTCAGGTCTGAGCGCTCGCGCGTTATTCTGCGCTGGCAACTGGCGCCCGGACTCCTGGTCAGCTCCGCTGGCGACAATTCATTTGACGTTACAGACACCCATGGCGACCCAGTCGCGCACGTGGCGCTGCCTGTTGCGAGCTCTGTCCGTATGGAAGTGCGCGATGCGTCGCTGCGCTATGGCAAGAAATCCTCGGCAATCGTCCTTGAGGCGCTTACAGACGAGCACTTTCGATTGGTTTCTCTCATATTGCCCGCAACGTCGTTGCCAACCATCGGGCCGATACGCGAAAATGGCGGTGTTGAAGGCAACTCATTGAAACTATTGCCATGGAAGGACGCGTTCGGCTATCACCGTATTGCGCTTCCCAAGAACCCCGGCGCAACCTTTCTGGTTGCGGGCTGGGAGGCGGACGCCGACTTGCTTTGGTGCGTCGAGCGTAGCTTCAGCGGGAGCGATTCCCGCGGGCAACCCGACCTCGTCGTGGCCATCGGAGCTCGACGATTGGTGCCACCCAGCGGTCCACCGCTGCTGAGTCGCGATTCAGAGCCGGCCGGCTACGACTTGGTCATGAGCCGCATGTCACGGTCATGGACAATCGTGCCAATGAGTGATCCACAGTTGGGCCAGGAGCACGGCTGATGTGTGGAATCTGCGGAATCGTGAGTGCGCGGCTCTCTTACGCACCGGACCAGACGTTAATTGAGCGCATGCGCGATACGATGGTGCACCGAGGGCCGGATGGCGCTGGAACGCACGTTGGTCCAGGTGTGGGACTCGGCCACCGCCGACTGAGCATTGTTGACGTGGCGCACGGGCAACAGCCGATGTACAGCGATGATGGGCGTTACGTGATCGTGTACAACGGCGAGGTTTTCAACCATCCAACGCTGAAGCCGGAGCTCGAAGCAACTGGCGTTCATTATAGAACTAGATCAGACACCGAGACCGTGCTACATCTGTTTGAGAGATACGGCGACGACGCGGTCAAAGAAATGCGCGGCATGTTTGCGATTGCCATCTGGGACAAAGTGACCCGACGTCTGTTCCTGGCTCGCGATCGCTACGGAGTGAAGCCTCTTTATTACGTTCATCAATCCGACGGCTCGCTGATTTTTGGTTCTGAGATCAAATCGCTCCTGCCGGCTCTTTCTGGTCGCCCGGCTTTGAATTACTCCGCGCTGCCGGATTTCCTCGCCAATCACGCACCTTCAGGCGAAGAGACGCTGTTTTCCGGCATCAAGCGTGTGCCCCCTGCGCATACCTTGGTCTGGCGTGAGGGCCGAATCAGCATCAAACGCTACTGGGACCTGGAATATGGCGACGCAGGAACAGCCCCTCCCGTCGGCGCGACGGCGGAACGTGATCTGATCGAAGACTACATGCGGCGATTTACGGAAGCCGTGAGGATACGGCTGATGAGCGATGTGCCGCTCGGCGTGTTCCTCTCGGGCGGCATCGATTCTGCTGCGATCACGGCAACAATGGCCACCCTCGTCAAGGACCAGATCCGCACGTTTTCGGTGGCGTTCGCGGAGCGCGAAGCCAACGAATTCGCGTATGCGCGAATGGTCGCCGAGGCTTACCGCACCGAGCACCGGGAGGTGCTTGTTACTCCCTGCCAGTTTTTCGCGGAATTGCCCCGTCTCATTTGGCACGAAGACGAACCCCTTGCCCATCCCTCGAGCATTGCTCTTTATTTTGTGTCGCAGCTTGCCTCGAAGCACGTCAAGGTGGTGCTAACAGGTGAAGGCAGCGACGAGACGCTGGCGGGTTACAATCGGTATCGCGTCACCGAGTACAACGTTCGTCTGAGTGCGGCCTACGAAAGGTTTGTACCGGGCTTCGCCAGGCGCGGAACCGCGCGCGCACTCACCTCTCTGCCCCTGAAATCGAGGATACGCCAGATCGCGTCGCGAACCTTTCTGACGCGAGGTTCGAGTATCGACGACCTGTATTTCGATAACTTCGCGGTCTTTCCGCGGGCGCTGCAGGATCGCCTTCTGACGCAGGAAACCAAGGCGAGGGTCGCCGGAGTTGATCCTTACGGCGCGTACCATGCTGCGCTGGAGCGGGTCAGCGGAAAGCCGTTGTTGTCACAGATCCTCTACGCTGACGTGAGCACTTACCTGCACGAGTTGTTGATGAAGCAGGACCAGATGAGCATGGCTGCGTCAATCGAGAGCCGAGTACCGTTTCTGGACCATCCTTTGACCGAGTGGGTCGCCAAGCTGCCGCAAAGGATGAAATTGCGTGGCACCACCACAAAGTGGATCTTGCGCGAGGCCATGAAGAACAAGCTGCCCGCACCGATATTGTCCCGAAAGAAAATGGGCTTTCCTGTGCCGGTCGGCGCATGGCTGCGTACCCGGTGGAGACCATTGCTCGATGAGTACGTCATCAGCGACCGCGCGCGTTCCCGAGGGATCTTTGAATGCGATACGGTCAAAGGCCTTGTTGCCGAGCACCTCTCCGGAATTAACCACTCTGAAAAGCTTTGGGCATTGCTGACTTTCGAGGTCTGGGCTCGAATATTTCTCGATGGCGATGGACTGTGGTCGCTCGAGGCGCCGGCCAGCAAGGTCGCGTAGCCAATGCGAATTCTGTGGATCAAGACTGAGTTGCTGCACCCCCTTGACAAAGGCGGAAAGATTCGCACCTATCAGATGCTGCGCTCGATCGTGCGTCAACATGACGTTACGTACCTTTGCCTGGATGACGGCAGCGCATCATCGGAGGATCGAAAAAGCGCGAGTGAGTACTGTACGAGGCTCGTGACCGTGCCGTTTCATCCAGCCAAGAAAGGGAGTGCCGCCTTTTTTCTGGATCTCCTGAAGAATGTGTTTTCAAGCCTTCCCTACGCCGTTGCCCGCTACCGGTCTCCACTCCTGAAGGAGCGTGTGACACATCTTGCTCCTCAGCACGACCTCGTAATTTGCGATTTCGTGTTCCCCTCCTATGCAGTACCAACTGGCCTGCAGGTACCGACTATCTTGTTTCAGCACAACGTGGAGGCGATGATCTGGGAACGACGCGCATCGGTCCCGCAAAATCTCATCCGAAGAGCCTACATGCGCGAACAATGGCGGCGGATGCGGCGGTTTGAGAGCGAGGAATGTCGCCGGCTCGATCACGTCGTGGCTGTCTCCACGAGCGACGCGGACATTTTCCGCAACGAGTACGGGGTCCGCTCGGTGTCCGATGTTCCGACTGGAGTAGATCTCGAGTACTTCTCGCCCCGCACGCCGCGGCCGAAAGACAATCCGGAGTTGCTTTTCGTCGGCTCCATGGACTGGCTGCCCAACGAAGACGGCGTCTGCTGGTTCTCCGAACATGTGCTCGGCTGCGTCCGGCAGCAGCTGCCGAACGTGAGATTGACGATTGTCGGCAGGGCCCCCGGATCTGCAGTGCGCAAACTTGCGGAACAGGATTCCGGAATCCTGGTTACAGGGACCGTCCCTGACGTACGCCCCTACCTCGAGCGAGGTGCAGTATTTGTGGTGCCTCTCCGCATCGGCGGCGGTACGCGGCTGAAAATCTACGAGGCCATGGTAATGGGGATACCGGTAGTCTCGACGACCATCGGCGCCGAGGGGTTGCCGGTGCGCAACGAAGAACACTTGTTGATAGCCGATTCTCCGGAGGACCAAGCGGCCGCGATTACTCGGTTACTTCAGAATCCGCACTTCGCTTCCAAGCTCGCTGGCAACGCTCTTAAATGGGTAAGGGAGCATGGCAGCTGGGATTCGGTGACGAATCGTTTTTTGGATCGCTGCCGCGACGTGAGAGCGGTCGAAGCGCGCGCGCAAAGGAACATGGCTCATGAGAGCATCGGTTAGCGTATTTGGCTTGGGATACGTGGGTTGCGTCTCGGCAGCGTGCATCGCCGCCGAGGGGCGCCGCGTTATCGGTGTGGACGTCTCCCAAGCGAAAGTTGGTCAAATCAACGCCGGTCGCAGCACCATCGTCGAGAACGGCATCGCCGAGATGGTCGCGGCCGTAGTCGGCGACGGTCGGCTGAGCGCCACAACGGATGCGCGTGCGGCGGTGATTGCGAGCGACATATCGCTGGTTTGCGTCGGAACCCCGAGCCGCGCCAACGGCAGCATCGACCTGACTTATGTCCTCAGGGTCTCTCAGCAGATCGGTGCAGTATTGCGCGAAAAGCGCAGTTGGCACACGGTGGTCATCCGCAGTACCGTGATGCCCGGCACGATTGACACGCACGTGATTCCCGCGATTGAAGCGGCGTCCGGATTGAAGCATGGCCAAGACTTCTCGGTGTGCTCGAATCCGGAATTCCTGAGAGAGGGAACGTCCATCGAGGACTTCAAGGATCCGCCGTTCACGATCGTCGGCGCCATTGCGCCTGCTCACGCCAAGCCGGTGCTCGATCTCTACGCGAACATTAAGACACCCAGTCATGTGGTCCCCGTGCGTGTCGCTGAAACGGTCAAGTACGCGTGCAACTGCTTTCACGGACTCAAGGTAGGCTTTGCAAATGAAATCGGAAATCTTTGCAAGGCAATGGGCGTCGACAGCCACGAAGTGATGCGGTTGTTCTGCGAAGATAAAAAGCTGAACATCTCCGCAGCCTACTTGAAGCCGGGCTTCGCGTTCGGCGGGTCATGCCTTCCTAAGGACTTGCGGGCGATCGTGCATCGGGGGCGCATCGAGGACGTTGCGATGCCGATTCTCGAAGCAGTTCTGACAAGTAACCGCAACCAAATCGAGCGCGCCTTCCACATGGTCATGGCTTCGAGAGCACGCCGCATCGGACTGCTCGGCCTTGCATTCAAGGCAGGGACCGATGACCTGCGCGAGTCGCCGACCGTCGGACTGGTCGAAATGCTGATTGGCAAGGGTTGCGACGTTCTGATCCATGATCGCGATGTCGCGAAGGCCAACATCATCGGTGCAAATCGGGAGTATGTTGAGCGCGAGATACCTCACCTTTGGTCGCTGATGCGAGCGACAACAGCTGAAGTCATAGAACCGAGCGAAATCATCGTCATCGGAAACTCTTCCAAGGAATATAGAGAGTTGGGAGATGCTTTGAACGGACGAATGGTCGTCGATTTGGCCAGAGCCGTCCCCAATCGAGTGTCTGGAGATCATTACCAGGGACTGTGCTGGTGACCCTAGAACAGCGCGCGCTCTTGGGACCAACTGATGTGCGGTATTGCGGGCCAACTGGGCTACAAGTCTCCGGACGTTGCGAGAGCGGCCGTTGGGTCGATGGTCGCTGCACTGGCGCATAGAGGGCCGGACTGGGAAGGCTTCGCTGAATGGCCCGGCGTGGTACTGGGGCATCGCCGCCTTGCGATTTTCGACCTGTCACCCGCAGGACGCCAGCCAATGCTCTCGGCCGATGGCCGGTACGGCATTGTTTTCAATGGTTGCATCTATAACTGGCGCGACCTCCGCAAGGAACTAGCCTCCTCGGGTGAGCAATTCACGTCGCAGACCGACACGGAAGTCCTATTGGTCGGGTACCGGCATTGGGGAATGGATGGGTTGCTGGTTCGATTGCGCGGCATGTTTGCGTTTTGCATCTGGGACGATCGCTCACAGACAGCCTGGTTAGTGAGAGACCGTTTGGGAGTAAAGCCGCTATATTTCGTCGAGCGTGACGGTGGACTGGCCTTCGCCTCGAGCGCCCGCGCTCTCGCTTCCGTCGCTGCGGCGGTGCGCCTGTCGGATGCCGCGGTTGCCTCGGTGCTGGAGTTCGGCTTCATACCGGACAACTTGTGTGTATACGAAGGCATGCGCAAAGTTCCGGCCGGCTGCCTGGTGGAATGGCGCCTGCCGGCGGGGGCTACAAAGCCGGAAGCGCAGCTTCGCAGGTACTACAGCCAGCCGGAATCCGGCAGCTTGCACATAAGCTTTGAAGACGCGGTAGAAGAGACGGAGCGACTCCTGCTGCAGGCGGTACAAAGGCGACTGGATGCAGACGTGCCCGTGGCTGCACTCCTCTCCGGCGGAATCGATTCAGCGCTGGTTTGCTGGGCGGCGTCGAAACTTGGTGCCGACATTCAGACTTTCACGGTCGGGGCGCCTGGCGAGCCCGTGGATGAGACAGCCGACGCCGCCCTCACGGCGCGGCAGATCGGGATTCGCCATCGCGTGCTGCCGCTGGATTCCAATGCAGTGCCGAATCCACGCATTCTCGCGCAAGCTTATGGCGAACCGTTCCCATGCTCGTCAGCGTTTGGAATGTTAGCAGTGTCTGAGCTCGTGAAGCCGGAAGCCACTGTAATGCTAACCGGCGATGGCGGCGACGACGTCTTCCTTGGATACGAGATTCATCGACATCTTCGGTACGCACAGCAAATATCTCAATACATCCCCGCGGGACTTGCCCGCACCTGGTGTATGCTTCGTGAGGCTGGAGCTGCGGAACGCGGTCCTGCCGCCTCGCGAGCCGGGCGCGCGCTGCGCTTCGTTGATTACATGGCAGGCGGTCTGGGCGCGGTCGACTCGGCACACGATAGCCAGGCCTACTTCACACATTGGCGCCTCACCGGAGAGCGCCTCATTGCCAAAGCCCCATGGCAGGCGCCATCAGAATGGAGCGTTCGGTCGGCCCGTCGTCTCTTACAACAGTACCTCGACAGCTCAATTGAGCGCCGTTTCACCGGCGAGTACATGACCAAGGTGGACGGGGGCGCCATGTGGTACGCCGTTGAAGCGCGATCACCGTTTCTGGATCAAGACCTGTGGGAGTTCGCGGCGCACCTGCCCAGTGATGTGAAACTTCGCCATGGAGAGCTAAAGGCGATTCTTCGTGAACTGGTGCGTCGCAGAATCAGTCCGCGGGTGGCTAGCAGAAAGAAGCGTGGATTCACGATTCCCGCCGAGCGATGGTTGGTAACCGCGTGGCGTCAGGAGATGACCGACAATCTCAGGGACCTGAGACTCGCACAGCTTGGCTTCCTCGACCGCGAGGCCTTGGTCCGCGCGTGGGCAGATGCGCAGGCGCGTCGCGAAGCACCGCGTCAGCTCTGGTATGTGCATGCGCTTGAGACTTGGTTACGTTATGAGGAGTGCTTCAGAACAATCAATTAGTCCAGACAACAACCGCGAATGCGGGAATTGTGAACATGAAGCAAGTAGTAAGAAAGGGCGTGAGTGACATTATTGTCGAGGAGGTCCCGGACCCCCTTATACCGGCACACCATGTTCTGGTGAGGCCGGTATCGTCTTTGATCTCGAGCGGAACTGAGACCGCCTCCATACACACGGGCAGCATCGCGAGCCAGGTGACGGAGTCGAGAATTCGGATGGTCCTCGACGTGATGAAGCTGGAAGGACCTGCGGCAACAATCCGCGAAACTCGCGCCAAGCTCCGGGATGAGTACGCAGTAATCGGTTACTCAGGCGCGGGGATCGTCGGTGAGATACACGGGAGTGTTTCCGACATTCAAATCGGCGATCGCGTCGCGTACGGTGGCGAAGGAACGGGCCACGCCGAATCCATTGTCACCGGGCGCAATCTCATCGCAAAGGTACCCGACTGCATAAGTTTCGATCACGCTGCGTTCGCCACCCTCGGCGCCATTGCGCTCAATGCGATCCGAACTGCGCAATTAGGACTAGGCGATCGGGTCGCGATCATTGGTCTCGGTTTGATCGGGCAATTGACTGCGCAGCTCGCACGCGCGCAGGGTGCGCAGGTCATAGCGATTGACTTGCGGGCGGCTCGCGTTCGACTCGCAGTCGATTCGGGTGCCGATTTCGGCATTGCCGGCGGCGATTCGCTCGCGGATCGGGTCAGGGCGATTACCGCGGGAAGAGGAGCCGATGTGGTCATCCTATGCGCTGCATCCAAATCCTCTGGCCCGGCGCTGACCGCCTTGGAGATTTGCCGTGACCGTGGACAGATCGTCGTCGTAGGTGCCGTGGCATTGGAATTTCCCTGGCACCAGGCCTACCTCAAGGAGATTCGCGTCATCATGGCCCGTGCCTACGGACCAGGCAGTTATGACCCCTCCTACGAAAAGCAAGCCGTCGACTGCTCGAATTATGGATCCCGCGGCCGAAACACTCGGAGTTATTCTCCAATATTCAGACACCGGCGGATTACCGCGTCGCAAGACCGCGGTTGCACGCTTCGCGCACGTAAACCGGACAGCTCCCGAGCGAAAAGCAAGCAAGGAAATTGGTATCGCGCTCGTCGGTCCCGGCGTACTGTCAAAATGGGCGCACGTGCCGGCGCTCAATAAGATTCCGAATGCGCGGCTGGTGGCAATCCACTCCTCAAGTGGGGCGCGAGGAAAAAGCGTCGCCACCAGGTATGGTTGTGAGTATTGCACGACCGAATTTGAGCGCATCCTGGAAGATTCTGCCGTTCACGCGGTTTTGATCACCAGCCGCAATCAATTCCACGCGCCCCAGGCTTTGCAGGCACTTCTGGCTGGAAAGCACGTCTTCGTTGAAAAGCCGATGGCGATCACCGAAGCGCAGTGTCGGGATCTGGTCAGTGCAGTCAAGCAGAGCGGCCTCGTACTCACTGTCGGCTTCAATCGACGATTCTCGCCGTTCTACATACCGTTCAGGGAGAAGCTAGATTCACGCGCTGCCCCGGCGGTTGTGCATTGCCGAGTAAATTCCCCGGGCATCTCCGGAAACTATTGGATGGCGGATCCCGAAATCGGTGGGGCAATTCTCGGCGAGGCGTGCCATTTCGTGGACCTGATGTCCTGGATGCTTGCCGCGGAACCGACCCAAGTCAGTGCCTATACCTTGCCGTCCGCCATGAGGGATCCAGTCGGAACGAATAACCTAGTGGCTAGCTTCCTGTTCGCTGACGGCTCAATCGGCAATCTGACCTACTCGACGATTGGCAGCAAGACCTCCCAGGGCGAACTCGTCGAAGCGTTCCAACTGGGCCTGGGCATTACGAGCCAGAACTTTCGGCGACTTTCGATCAATGGGCAGATCTCAAAGACGACCTCTTCGTGGCTGCCGAAGAAGGGCTACGACCAGCAGCTCGCGGCCTTCATAGATGCAATCCGCAATGGCACTTCACCGGAGGTGACGGTCATTGACGGCGTGCGCGCCTCTATCGCGTGCATACGCGCACTTGAGTCTGCGAGATCAGGCGCCCCACGACCGATTGATCTGCAGGAGTATCTGTAGGCATGAACCGGCCGATCAGAGTGCTCCTTTTCGCACCTGCGAATGAGATCCTCGGGGGGCAAGCCGTCCAGGCTCAGCGCCTCGCTGCAGAAATCAGCCAGGTTCCCGGCATCGATCTGCGCTTTCAGGCGATCAACCCGCTGTTCCCCTCATATCTGCAGTGGGTGAAGAATATTCCGCTGCTTCGAACGACATTAACAATGTTGTTGTACCTGCCGCGAGTCGTGATGCACGCGATCTGGGCTGACGTGTTCCACATCTTCAGCGCAGGCCTGTATTCGTACACGCTTTGGACCATACCTGCGCTGATCGTGGGACGGTTGTTTGGCACAAGAGTAATTGTCAACTATCGAGATGGGCAGGCGGAAGAGCACCTGCGCAACTTTGCCTCCGCCGCTCGAACAATGAGAATGGCCGACGCGATCGTCTCTCCGACGGGATTTCTGGTCGCGATATTCGCGCAATACAGCTTGACGGCACGGGTTATTCCCAATGTCATAGATCCGGACACATTTATTTACCGCAGCCGCGCAAAGCTGCGGCCGCTGATAATGACAAACCGGATCCTGGAGCCGCTCTATAACATTGAATGCATATTGCGCGCCTTCAAGATCGTGCAGCAGAGTTACCCTGACGCCAAACTGACAATTGCGCACGTCGGACCTTCCGAAGCGCATCTTCGCGATTATGCGGCGTCGCTTGAGCTTCGCAACTATGAGTTCATCGGGAAAGTCTCCCCATCGCGCATCCCACACCTGTACGACAGCGCAGACATATACATAACCACCCCGAATATCGACTGCATGCCGGGGTCGCTGCTCGAGTGCATGGCTTCCGGAATTCCGATTGTGGCGACCAGAACGGGTGGAATTCCGCATATCGTCACCGACGAGGAGACTGCATTGCTGGTTGAGCCGGATGATCATGTGGCTGCGGCCCGTCAAATGATCAGGCTATTGCAGGACGAATCGCTCGTCAGGCGCCTCACGGCGGCGGGCCGCCGTGAAGTGGACAAATACCGCGCCACTCCGATCCGCGACCAATGGGTGAGTCTGTATCGGCAACTTGTTAGGCAAGTATCCGATCTCGGAGCAAACCCGAGCTCGAGTTGAGTGGCAACTCCTACTCACAGCGTCTCGACTCCGCGTCGAGACTTGAGACTCTCGCCAGCAGCGCTGGCTCTCTCGCGTTGTCGCTTTCCATGCGCGACGATTGATGCCAGCGCGCAAGGAATCACGAACTGCAGCATGAAAAACGTGCTCCGCTCGGCGGAGTTGACAATTGCTCCCAAGGCGTAGGCCACCATCGACGCTTCGAGCGCCAGCAGCGCCATTGCCCGACGGCCTTCATTATCCTCGCGCAGTACCTTCTTTCTGCTCGCGCGGCAAAATGCAATTGACGCCACTACATTCAACAACACACACAATCCACCTAACAGTCCGGTCTCAGCGGCCGCACGGATATACGTACTATGAGCGTCACGCTTGCCGCGTTCATCTCGTCCAATGGACAGGTTTCCGCGGGTAATCCTTGCATTCTCGTACGCGTAGGCACCGAGACCAATCCCGACAACTGGGTTGCTCAACGCGACGTGCCAGGCGAGGCGCATCAGCGTTGCTCGCCCAGCGGCGGAGCCCTCGGGGTCGACCTCGGACAGGTCCCCTGAGGTAAGCTTCGAAAGTCCGGCTACGCGAGTCCAGACGCCGTCGGGCGTCGCCGCAATCGCCACGGCACACAGCGCGCTGATCACCAGCAACGTACGGACCTTGCGCTTCGTGTGCACGGCAAAATACAGAATGCCCGCGCCCAGAGCCAACATTGTCCCCCGCGACTGGGTAAGCATTTGGACGCCCGTAACCGCTACCACGCCAACCCACGCCGACCACCGTAGCCATTTTTTCTTTTCCACGAATATTAAATAGGCGCATAGCCCCAAAGGAAGAAAGCACGTCATTGCGAGGTCGTTGGGATTGCGAAAAAAGAAGTTCCACGATATTCGACCGAACTCCGTGAAGCCATGAATGTAGTTATATAGCGCTCCTCGCACGGGGAAGAGCGCAAACAGCGCCAGATACCACACCACAAATGTTCGGCCGGATTGCGGGGTGTATATGACATTGCAGGCTGCAATTCCAATGAAAGCAATCTTGAGGGCCTCGACGAGTTGCTCCGACACGACGCTCGAGTAGATCGTGGTGACCCAGCCGACGGCACCGATGGCGATGTAACCCAGATACCACCGATAGAACGAAGGGATTACGAATTGCTTGCCTCGCAACGCCGCGGCTATGATGGCCCCCGCCGCCGAAACTGCGCCGAGCGGCAACTTCTGCGAGAATGTCACAAAGCAGAACGTCAGTAGACAGAAGACCCCAAATGTAGGCACCAGCGTGTCGTCACGTTCCGTTCGCAGGCGCTTGACCTCGACCGGCTGAGGGCGCACGGTATACGTTGGTTTAGGAGCCGCCCTCATGTCCCGCTCGGTCATATCTGGTACCGCAAGGTGTCCATGGCCGCGCCCAGCACCATAAGCTATACGCTAAGCAAGCTGACTTCCAGCGCCTGGCGTTTCGGAGTGGCGGCCCTTGACTCGGCGGGAAGTGAGGGCGGCTAGTCCAATACGGGCGCGGTGGTCATTCCCTGACGCGGGCGGAGCCACAATCACGATACGCTGTTACACGGTGACCAGACTCACGCTCGAAGCTATCGCTTTGCTGAGCGGGGGCTTAATCGTGGCTCCGACCACGTTGACAACGGCGGCCTACCTCCGACGCGCTTCGTTGTTACCGCAACTCGTGCAGTTGGATTCCAGACTCGGCCGCCACTTTCTCTTGGCTTCAGATGCGCACTTTGTCTCCACCAAAGACGGTAGCCTCCGGGTGCAACCCGACCGGGGCCGCTGGCCGGGTGTATTGCTGGAAGAGGTCTGGCCCGACTGGCGCGGCTACTCCACGCTGGTCATCGACCTGAGCGACACGGGTACGCAAGCGTTCTCGGTCTTTGTTCGCATCGATGACCGCCGGCCTGACCCACAATACAAGGACCGTTACAACCAAACGTTCCAACTTGCACCTCTGAGTCGGCGCGTAATCCGCATACCCGTAGCGGAAATCGAGTCGGCACCGAACGGCTCCAAGATTGACCTGGCGCATATGCAGAGCATTATTTTGTTCGAGGACGGCAGTGGGCCAACCCACCCGTTTTATCTCAATTCCCTGAGACTCGAGCGATGATCAGCGCGATAGCGATGATCAGCGCGATGTTCAGATGACTGTCCGAGCGCTCTGATGCCTTTTACGGTCTCGCACGTTGCCGCAGTCCTGCCCTTGCACAAGCCGCTGCGCCGCCTGGGGCTGCTCTCGGCGGCGGCGATCGGCGCCATGGCTCCGGACTTGGATCTGATGCTGCCAACCCGACTGCCGCGCGAGCAGACACACGGCCATCTGGCCCTGCTGACATTCTGCTTGCCCGTCGGGCTCGCCGCCTGGGCGCTGTTTCAAGCGCTGATCAAGCCAGCGCTTATCGAAGTGCTGCCCGACCGGGTGTATATCCGGCTGTGTGCGGAGCATCTTGATTCGCGGTTCGCGAGCGTCAAGACGTGGTTCTATGCGGGATTGGCGGTGCTGCTCGGAGCGCTAACGCACATCATCTGGGACAGCTTCACGCATGAAGACGGACGCGGCGTACGCATGTTGCCGGTATTGGGCGAGCCTAGTCCCGAGCTGGGCGGCTCTCAGTGGCACTTGTATCGCTGGGTGCAGCACGGCAGCTCAGTGGTTGGGATAGCAGCAGTATCGCTGGCCTTATGGCTCTGGGTCCGTCACGCCAGGCGGCCCAATCCGCCGCCGGAGCGGGGACTCACGGCGCGCGAGCGCCATCGTTGGCTAGCGGTTTATGTCCTGATACCGGTGCTGCAGGTCGTGGCAGCCGTGGCGCAGATCCATCACAGGGGCTGGCCGCGCCTTTACTCGACGGCGGCGCTGACGGTATTCGCGGTCACGGGCATCAATGCCGCTATCCTCGCCCTGGTCTTTGCCAGCGCGCTCGTCAGACGCCGGGTGCTCATTCTCGATGCCCGGCGCCCCTTGCCTGATCCTTGAGTCAAGAGGAGCCTCGCTATTGGGGCTCTGCCTTCCATCACAACACTGGAACTTCCATCAGAAAGACATCCAGCCGCGGCCCGTTAAGCATATTGCTTCCGAACAGGACAATGCGACCATCCGTTGACTGGGTCGCGTGGGGCTGCGACCAATAGATATCAGTCGTGGACGGAGGCAATACGCTGTAATGGTGACCCAGCACCGCAGTACTCCCGTTGTCGCAACGCGCGAAGACCAACGCATACTGCAGCGATGACGTCCACCCATTGGAAGGTGCGCTCCACATCGAATAAAGCATGTACTGATCGAGCCCCGCAGACTGCTTCCAGTGACCGCAGTTGTGCCATTGTCCGTAGTACCCCTGAAAGGTCGAGACCTGCGAGTGAGATCCGTCCTCGTTGATCCTATGCAGAGGCATCCCGCCGTTTCCCGTGTAAGTGTCCGTGGCAGCCCAAAATCCACGCATCGACGGGCAATGGGAGACGTAGGGCATCGGGCCGTACGGCAGTCCGACCGAGGCCAAGGTGTTGGTGTCAAGATTCCATACGTACCCTGCCGTTGCACCGGAGCCGCCGGCGTCGCAGTTGATCAGAGCTACGTCGTTATACCCCGAATACACTTCGTCAATGCCAGCGAGAGTCTGGGTAATTACCTTACCCGTGGTCGTGTTAACGGCGGTCACGGCACTGTCATTTGGATTAAGCGCGGTCGCCCAGGTCTCAGCCTGATTGAGCTGCAGCCAGCAGTTGGGACCCGGATCCGTGGGCCATGTGATCGGAAAAACTCCGGTATTGGCGGTGGAATTTGTCGCGGTGTTGTACAGACTGAGCTGAGATCCGCTTTGGACGTACATGATCTGCGCGTGCCCGGCAAGCCGGGAAAACGAGATGCGTCCCGCTCCTCCGGGCCCCCTTCGATAATTTGTCGTAGTTCCTCCCAACGTATAGTCGCAGAGGTAAACGTTGGCACCGGTATCCATGAACGCGATCGTGTACTGGTTGCGGTTAGGGCCCCAGGGCTGACTGATCTGTAGACCCTGCGTCGCATAGACCGTGCAGAATTGGCCAGAAGTGGGCGTGCCGCTTGCCGTTACTTTGACTGTGCGGGTGCCGGTCACCGGATCACTAAACGCCGCGCCTGCCGCCATCCGGGAGACGTTCAAGGCCTGGTAGGCGATGGTGTTAGACGCAGCGACTCTCGGGAGCAGACCGAGGTTGATATTGGAACCAGGTACCGTAATACCATCTAGCAATTTCAATACTGGCTCGGTGGGAATCTGCGCTCGCACAGCGAAAGGCGCTGCCAGCAACCATTGTGTCAACTGCCGTCGATTCAACATACTAGTTCCTCGTGGCGACCGCTGCCCAAGCGCTGACAACAAACCTACAAATGTAATCTGGGGTGAGCGCACACACGGTGCACAAGCCGAGGAGCGGTGCGCGGGTGCGCCTGAGTCTTTCCATCTCGTGTCGTCTCAAGTGGTTGTCCAGGTCTCCGAAACTCGGAACTCCGGACGCCAATTGCCGACGACACAGGACAGCGGATGACGACGAGTGCTCGAGCCGCGTGGTTCTCGCTCGCCGGCAACCCCGCTATCTCAGGCTGTCAGGCCTTGAGACCGGAGGCTTTGCGTCCCCGCCTTACAGCGGGTTTGCCTTTGCAGGCCGACATCCTAGTGACTCGAAGCTTCCGTGCCAATACGCACTTGCCGCCACCATGGGATACGGCTTTCTTTACACATTTGCAAGCGTCGTCGGTCAGCGACAACGTCAAGGATGGCTTGTCGGCACCTGCAGACGCGACACTGGAGGTCAGTTCGCGTCGAAATGAGCGCGCGAATTCCTCGAATCAGATAGGGATTTGGTCGCCCGCGCAACTGCGGCGCGCGCAGCCGGCTCAGGCGCCGCGGCCCGCAGTCCTCGGTGCGAAGAAGCGGCAAGCTCGAACAGCACGCGTAGCGCGCAAGCTTTCTGACTCACGTCGGGGGAGAACGTCGGAGCGAGTACGCGCGAACGCAGACCTTATACGTCACCGGACGTCTCATCGTCGCCGGCGCCGGAGCCCGGGTACTCGTAATAGCCCGCACCCGGCGTGAACTGCGCCTGGTAACATTGCGCGCCCCTCGCTGGAAGCGACCAGTGGCGCGGTGTCAAACAGTATCAATCGCCGCGGATTGAATGCACCGAGGCGCGCAGCGATCTGACCCATGCGGGCGCTAGCCAGCAGTTCCGTAGCGTTTTCGACGAACCGCCCAGCCGGGAGGATCTCGAAGCCGCGAACGTCTGTATGCGCGATAAGCGATTCGACGTCGAGGGACTCGTGGGTGAGCGCGTCGAGCAGTCCGGGTTCCCCGCGAATCCCGAAGATCGAGCTAACCTGCGCCCTGGGCGCGTCCGCATCGACCAGCAACACAGAGATGTCCCGCTCGTGCGCCATGCTGAGCGCCAGATTGACGCTGATGAAGGTCTTGCCATCGCCAGGCAAAGCACTGGAGACCAGAATGAGCCGCACATCAGCGCCGCCGGCGAGGGCCTTCTCGACGAGTGGGCGTTTGATCTGGCGAAAATGATCCGCGAAGCGGCGCTCCAGCCCTTCCTGGGGCAAGTACCCTGCGTTGCGCAAAGCCCCGAAATCAATCGTGATGCGCTTCGCGGGCCCTGCTGGCGCAGCGACCGGCGCGCGAGCGTCCATGGCGCGGGACGCCGGAGTCGCCTCCCCGGCGCGACGCAGTTTCTGCAGCGCGGCCTCTATGAGGCTCACGAGCTCACCGGCTGCTTCAGTGCTGTTCTGCTCATGCTGTAGCCTGCCTGGCTCAGAACGACGGCAACCGCCAACGCTACCACGAGGCAGCCCACAGCCACTCCCACCGTGCTAACCCGGTAGCCTGTCAAGCTCAGGATGACGGCATCGACGAACGCCAGCGCCAGGCCGCTCGCAGCGATTGAGATGCGCCGCACGTCGCGACGCCTCGCCAGGCGTTGGCGCTCAGGGAACGCAACGCTTACGACGCCCAAAACAGGCACGCCAGCAACCAATTGGGCAAACGCACTCGCGGAGCAGACGACGGGATACAAATAGCTCAGCCCGTAGGCCAACGCACCGCCCGCGCCCAACGCGGCAGCGAGGATGCCAGCCAAGAGCGACACACGCCACGGCCAAACCGGCCGAAAACTCGCAGCCGGCGGCTGAACGATCTCGAAGCGAATTGACCCCGCGGTGTCCGCGCGCTCGCCCAGACGCGCCTTCTGCAGATTGGCGAGCAATGCGGTGTACTGTGCCTTGTTCACGTCATAGTCGCGGTTCAGCTGCGCGAACTCCGCTTCCACTTGCGGCGCGGTGTCCAAATACCGACGCAGCTCGCTCACCTTGGCTTCGTGTTGCGCGAGCTCGGTGTTCAAGTCTGCAATCTCGACATCGACTTGGTTGAGCGCGAGCTGCACGCTCTGATAAACGGGATTGCTGCTGGCCCGACTGGCGGCAACAGTGGCGGCATCGCCCTTCCGCAGACTTTCAATCTCCGCCGCACGACGCTTCTTAAGATCCTCGAGCGCCTGGCGCGTAGCGATTACATCCGGATGCTGGTCTGTGAATCTGAGGAGCAGCTCATCGAGGTGCGCCTGCGCTTCATCAATGCGCGAGAGAGTGTCGAGGCCACCCCGGGCGCCGCCCCCTGGGGCAGGTTGGGCCGAGCCCGCCGCCGCGACGGCGATATCCCCGTGGAGCTGCTTGTTCAGAGTCGCGCGGCGCGACTGCGCCTCGAGCAACTTGGTCTTCACTGTGGCGGCGGCCTGGGACGCGTTTTGCAGCTGCGCGAAATAGCCGCCCTGTTCCGTCGGCATGAGTCCGATATGGCGGGACTTGAAGGCCGCCAGCCGATCTTCTGCTGTCCGCAAGCGACTCTCGTAGTCCCGAATCTGGACCTCCAAGAACTGTTGGGCATTCTCGGACCCCTCTCGCTTGCCGCCGAGCGTCTCCTTGACCAGCTTATCGAGCAGGAGCCCGACCACCCGCAGGCTGCGTGCACGGTCCTCGTCCTGGTACACGATGCTGTAGATGCTACCGGCAGTGTTGCGCTCCTCCTCGCGGTCGTTCGCGCTGTGCACATTGATGGCGATCCGCCGGCTCAGGTCAGCGAGCGCCTGCTCCTGTCGCCGCGGATCCAGGCCGGTCGGCAGCACGCCGCTCTCGCGACCGACTTTCAGCAGCTGGGGGCCGGCCAGTAGCGATTGGCGGACAAAGTTCATTTGGGCGTCGACGTCCTGCTCCACCGTCAGGCCCTGAAGCACGGGTTTTAACTGCGTGCGCGTGTCCACGAATACGCTTGCGACGGCTTGGTATCGGTCCGGCAGCGCGAAGACGACGAGCCAGCCGACAAGGGCAACGGCGGCCGCGACGGCAAGCGCGTACCAGCGGAAGCGCCAAGCGCTGCTGAGCTCCTCCCGCACCTGAATGATCAAAGGATTCACGAACGCGACCTCATACGGGGCCCGGAGTTGCATCGGTTAGGGACGCCCGTGCCGCGGTTGCAACGAGCTCCGATCCCATCTTGTACACAAAGTCGCCAACTGCGCTGCGACCCTCGGCGCACGAGGGAACGCATGCCACCCTGAGCGCGAACAGGACCAAATACGGCGGAGCCGTCAGCGCGCGCAGTCGGTACCACAGCTGCGAAATAATCGGGCGAATGTCCGCCCGCCGATGTCGCACATGGACCAGATAACCCATCTATGCCCGTCATTATCAACCGCTACCACCTCCCAGTACCCATAATCGCCGAGCACCTCGCTAGTCAAGGGCTTCAGGCCACCGTGCCCCAGGAGTGCATTGTCCTCATTTACGAGCTCTCGTCCTTGCTGCTGCCTCGGATAACCGACTGCGAGAACCTCTACCTTGCGCCTCGCAGCCATCCTGATAAGCGACGCGACGCTCCTCGTGGTCCCCCGCGAATTCGGGCCGCCAGGCATCGTCGGGCGTCTCAAGCGGACCCTGCCAGTCCGCGCGTCCCGGCGGCAAGCGCAGCCCACTGGCCGGCTGCGGAATGCGCGGCGAAGGATGCGACGAGGCAAAGCGGGATCAGCCCACCGATCAACGAAAGGATGCGATGCGCAGACTGCGGCTCGCTGAGGGCGTGGAGAACTATGTTTGTTTTCCTCTTCGGGCAGCGGATGGTATCGCAACGATGCCCGCAAATTCTGAAGCGGTGCACATTGCTGGTTGCCGGGATTCTTTACAGCTATCCTGCAAGTTGGCTCGGCAGTGGCAACCCAACTCTCTGAAAATCAATAAGTTGCACCTGCTCGCACGAAGTTTGCGTAATCTTGGGTAGGGTGCGGCGGCGGCGGCTCGCACGCGTCGGAAGTAGGAACTCTCTCCGGCGCGTGATTGGCGCGTAGCGCCGCAGCCCTCAAGCGCCCCGGCGAGTATCGGATCGCTGGCCCAGATCACGACCTCGGGGGCCTGCGGATCGTGCCTCGCTCGCTCGACCGCGCAGAGGGCGCGGCGAGCGTCCAGGAGACGCTGCGCGCAAATCGGAACGGCAGTTTCCACGCCGGACTCGCAGGGCCGTGCAGCCTGCGCAGCGTATGAAGCGTCCGCACATAACCGCTGGCCGCGCCGGCAGGGCGGAAGGGGTCCAGGCGCGTGGCTGCCAGTACTTCCAGTGCAGGTGCTGCGGATCGACGTTCGGTTGCAGCCCGGCTTCGGTAAGCAGCGCGACGATCGCCGGCGCATCTGCCGGTGTCGAGGGCCAAACCGAACGCTTCACTTTCACCCTGTAGTATCCCGCGGGTATGCTGGGGCCTTGATGCTGTCGGTTTACCTGCGCTCGCTGTCCCCGAGGCCGTCACTCCGGATCGGGCTTCTGCTTGATGACACTTCCCTGCCGCGATGGTTCGCCGAGGTTATCGATCACATTCTGCAGAGCAATTTCGCGCGCCTGGAACTGCTGGTATTCAACGCCGAACAGGCGGCGATTCGGGCTGCGGCGCGCCGATCGCTGCCGGCAAGGATCGTCAACCTGCTGCGCGACCCGGCAGGTAGAAGAGGCATCCTTTTCAGCCTCTACCAGCTCTGCGACGGTCGCAACGCCGGTGCGTCCGATCCGCTCGCCCTAGTGGATTGCTCCGCCCGACTCGCGCCTATTGAGTCGCTTTCAGTCATGCCACTCGGCAAGCGCCTCGTGCACCGGTTCCCCGCTGAAGCGATCGAACGTATCCGCGCGAAGCAGCTCGACCTGCTTATACGCTTTGGCTTCAACATCCTGCGTGGCGACATCCTCACCGCGGCCAGGTACGGCGTGTGGTCATACCACCACGGCGACGGTGACTATTATCGGGGCGGACCTTCGTGTTTTTGGGAGCTCTGCGAAGGCAACCCGATAACCGGCGCCATGCTACAGGTCCTGACCGAGGACCTGGACGCTGGCATAGTGCTGCAAAAAGGTCTGTTTGCAACCGCTCCCGGACTGTCGCGCGCGCGAAACTGCCTGCAACCTTACTGGGGAGCATCGACCTTCATGATCCAGAAGCTCCACGAGTTGCACCAGCACGGATGGAAGCACGTCAAAGCCAGGACAGTCCCCGCGACACCGTATCGCGGCAGGAAAAAGGTATACACGGTGCCGTCAAACTGGGAAATGCTCAAATGGCTCGGACCGCTGTCCTTGCGCAAGTCGGTGCGTCGTGTGCTGCGGCGGAGAACGGTCGAGCACTGGCGGGTGGCGATTCGCTCCGACACACAGCTGTGGATCGGACCTGAGGCACGAGCGAACGTGACTGGCTTCCGCTTCGTTGAGTCGCCGAGGGGTCGTTGCTATGCGGATCCTTTTCTCATCGAGCACGCCGGCAAGACGTGGCTGTTCTTCGAGGACTACGACTACGCCACGGATCGCGGTCGAGTTTCCTGTGCGGAGGCTCGCAACGGCGAACTCGGCCCGCCGTTGACTGCCCTAGAGCGGCCCTATCATCTTTCGTATCCGTGCATCTTTCGCGTCGGCAGCGAGATCTTCATGGTCCCGGAATCAGTCGCGAACGGGACTGTCGACCTGTATCGCTGCACGCGTTTTCCTGACCAATGGCGAATGGAGAAGGAATTGCTTCGGGAGCGAGCCGTCGACACCACGGTCTGGGTGCACGATGGGCTCTACTGGTTTTTTGTGACATTGCAGGAATCCCGCGGCTTCGGCACCCAGTTGTGGCTGTTCTACGCCACTGAGGTGACAGGGGCCTGGAGCTCGCATCCGGCAAACCCCATCTCCACGGACGTCCGCAACAGTCGCTGCGCGGGCGCAGTCTTCCGGCGCAACGGCAAGCTGTTTCGGCCGAGCCAGGACTGTGGCCAACGTTACGGATTCAGCCTGACCCTCAATGAAATCGTCGTATGGAACCGTGAGCGGTATGAGGAGAAGCCAACCCTGACGGTGAATCCGGATTGGGCGCCCGGCCTCGTAGGAACCCATACTTACAGCCACGCCGGCCAGGTCGAGGTCATTGACGGCTGCGCACGTCTTCCGGCTGCTCGTGTGCGAGGATGAGCAGAGGCCCGGTCGACCGCATCATGTCGAGCCTCGTCGCAAGACGATTCAGCAGGCGGAGGCGGCGCGTCGATTTCGCGCGCCGGCTGCTACGCAGCGCGCTCCTCCAATTGCGAGGTCAGTCTCGCGTAGGAACGCATTCAGCTGGTCGGTCGATCCGCCGGCCGCGGCGCAACATGCGGCGCAGAGCCCCGACCGACATTTCGCACCAGTCCCGCAGCGCCGGGACCGGGTCTGTCCAGTTGAACAGAGGCTGCTGCGCAACCAACCAGGATCGCAGCCACGCACCCCTGCCCAGCTGCCCACGCGACCAGGCGTAATGAGCCGCAGCCAGATCCGAATATGGTGACACCAAGCGCACGCCGCTGCGGTAGGCTGGGATATCCCCGAGCGGCATGCCCAACGCGTCGCGATAGGCCATAGTGCACACGTCCACGCCGCAGCGACCGGCGAACTCGACGAAGATCCATACGCGGGCGTTTATTTCAAGTATCTTGAAAGTCCCGTCGCATGGATCGACCTTGAATTCGGCGCTGAAGATACCACGGTAGCGAATCGCCGCCAGAATCGCGCGCAGCGACTGCACCGCCGGTTCGACCTCGGTAAGCGGCACGCTGATCATGTGCGTGCTGTCGCCGAATTCCGGCGGATGCATGCGAAGGCGTCGGCGCGCGAATAGTGCATGCACCGCTCCGTTCGCGCGCGCGAAACCATCGATCAGGAAATGATTCGAGGCGGGTCCAGGGACACACTCCTGCACGACTACCGGATGCCCCTCTGCTCGGGCACGCGCGAGTTGGGCGCAAGCGTCCGCCACGTCGCGCACACGCCACGCCTTGACACCATAGCTCCGCATGAAACTCGCAGAGTCAACGGGCTTAAGAAAAAGGTCCGAGAATTGGCCGTTGGCGAAGTGCTCGAGATCACTGCAATCGCCGCCAATCAGTGTCCGCGGGCGCGGTATGTCCAGGGCGTCGAGCAACGCCGCGAACTTTGCCTTGCTGGTGAGCTGAGTGACGCCCTCGGGCGAAGCGGTACTGCTCGGGAAACGCGCGGCGATCGCCAGGGGCAACTCGGAAACCGCACGCAGCAAGCTGTCGCTGCAGGGAAGCAGCACGCCGCGCTCGAGCGAACTTGCTTCCAGCACGCGCGCGAGCGGTGCCCCGTCAGCGAGCATTTCGCGTACGCCGGGCAGTGGACGGAACCAACGCGATCTGGATTCATACGAAGGGTGCGCGCTCAGCGAATAAACCGGAACTCCGGCGCGACTCAGCAGACGCAGCGCCCCGAGCGCACCGAGGCCTGAACCAAGCACCACAGCCGGCGTCATCCCGGGCGCAGGCGATTTGGTCAACCGCGACGGTTCGTCGGACGGAGCGAAGCCCTGCAACATGAGATCCTACCGCCAAATCCAGCGGGTAATTCATCGGCGGACGTCGGCATGCTCATACCTGCCGTCATGACCCTAGGATAATCCCTCAAGTTCACGGATAATGTGATTTACCCGTCAATACCGCGCCCCGCCTCGCTCGCGATGCACGAGCGGGTCGATGTTGCCGATCAAAGTCCCGTTCATCGAGCTGAATTCAGCGAGCCACCTCTCTCGTCCGTGCCGACGTTGCCCGGCGCAGATCTTGTTCCGGTGACCGCATCCTCAACTATTTCGAGCTGTGCCTATCGACGAGGCGCACCTCGATGAAGCGCATCAGCCACTAACACGAATTGATGCACTCGCGGCGCGACTGCGCGAAACCTAAACGCCCTCCGAAATTCTTGCCCGGTTCCTGCCAGCACGTGCGTGCCTGGATCCAAGAGTGACGCGCAGTACGATCTGACCTCGCAGCCAGCGACGCCGTTGTCGGTACCCAGAGACATTTACACCGCGCCCTTGTCTGTGAGCGAAGACACGTTGCGCATCCGTGCGCGAAACGTTGTACTGCCCTACAGCAAGGGCAAACCCGCCGCAAGGTGGGGACGCAAAGCTTCCGGTCTCAAGTCCTGCTTGGTCGCTGGCTTGAGATAGCGGGGTTACCGACGCCGCAGTCACTCTGCGCCGCCGTGAGTCCGATTCAGTCAGTATTTGTCTTGCCCTTGCACTCGTACGCACTTACGCGGGGTTGCAGGGCATGGCGTATTCGGTCTCGGACACTCTCCGCCACGTGCGTATGGGCGTGTTGGCACTGGCTCTCGGGCTCGGTGTCGCCGCTTGCGGAGGCGTCGGAGTCAGCTCGGTTCCCATGCAGACCGCCAGCCCGTCCGGGGTTGGGGGGACCACTTCCAACTCTCCACCCGTCATTTCCGGCACACCCGCCGCCAATGTCGTTGCCGGACAGAACTACACCTTCACGCCAACCGCTTCCGACCCGGACGGCGACGCGCTGACATTCACGATTGTCAACAAGCCGGACTGGACTACGTTCGACGGCAGCACCGGACAACTCGCTGGAACCCCGACGCCTTCCAGCGCCGGAACCTTCGCGAACATCCAGATCAGTGTCAGCGATGGGCACGCCACCGAAGCGCTGACTGCCTTCGCCATCAACGTGCTGGCGCCCCTCACGATTTCCGGAACCCCGGTCACCCAGGTCGTCGCCGGATCGAGCTACTCGTTCCTGCCCACGACCAGCGCCCCGAGCGGCACGGCGCTCACGTTCTCGGTCCAGAACCAGCCCGCCTGGGCGACATTCAACTCTTCCACCGGCGAGCTGTCGGGCATGGCCGCCCAGACCGGAACCTTCTCCAGTATCGTGATCAGCCTGAGCGACGGCGTTCAATCGAGCGCGCTCGCCGCATTCTCCATCACGGTATCCGCGCCCAATCCTGGGAACAACCCGCCCACGATCTCCGGACAGCCGGCGAGCGGAGTCGTGGCCGGGTCCCTCTATAGCTTCACGCCTAGCGCATCCGATCCGAACGGCGCGGCGTTGACTTTCAACATTCAGAATCAACCTGTCTGGGCCAGTTTCAGCACTTCCGGCGGCACGCTGATGGGAACCCCGACCGCCAGCCAGGCGGGCACTTACTCGAATATCGTCATCAGCGTGAGCAACGGCAAGTTGTCCGCCTCGCTCCCGGCGTTCTCGATCACGGTAACTGCACCGCTGACCATCTCCGGAACGCCCGCCGTGCAGGTCCTGGCCGGCGCGAGCTACACATTCCAGCCCACGACCAACGCGCCGAGCGGCACTTCGCTTACGTTCTCGATCCAGAACCGGCCCGCGTGGGCGACCTTCAGCGCCATCAGCGGCATGCTCTCAGGCACGCCGACTGCCAGTCAGGCGGGCATCTATTCCAACATCGCGATCAGCGTAAGCAACGGCGTTCAATCGGCCACGCTCACCTCATTCTCGATCAAGGTCCTGGCGCCGCTGACGATTTCCGGCAGTCCGGCGACGCAGGGGGTCGCCGGCAAGGCGTATTCATTCCAGCCGACAACCAACGCTGCCAGCGGCACCGTGCTGACGTTCTCCATTCAGAACAAGCCCGGCTGGGCGACTTTCAGCGCTTCCAGCGGCTTGCTCTCGGGCACGCCCGCAACCAATCAGACCGGAACCTACGCGAACATCGCGATTAGCGTGAGCGATGGCAGCCAATCGAGCGCGCTCGCAGCTTTCACCATCACGGTGACCAGTGCGAACACCGGGCCCACGATTTCCGGAAGTCCGCCCACGGCGGTCAACGTCGGAATGCCCTACAGCTTCACCCCCGCGGCATCCGATCCGGCTGGCAACGCGCTGACCTTCAACATCCAGAACAAGCCAGTGTGGGCGAGTTTCAACCCGGCCAACGGTGCGCTGACGGGGACGCCGGCTGCGGCGAATGCCGGAACCTATACCAACATCGTGATCGGCGTCAGTGACGGCAGTGCGAGCGCCTCACTTCCAGCGTTCACCATCACCGTGAATCAGGTCTCCAACGGCACCGCAACGCTCGACTGGACTCCCGTGACGCAAGACACCAATGGCGCGGTGCTGACTGATCTCGCGGGATACAAGCTCCATTACGGCACATCGCCGACCGCCATGAACACGATCGTCGTGCTGTCGAACCCGAGCCTGACGACCTACCTCGTCACGAATCTATCGCCGGGAACCTGGTATTTCGGCGTCACGGCCTACGCCAGCGACGGAAGCGAAAGCGCCCTGTCCAACGCCGGCTCGAAGACTGTCAATTAGTTTGATCGGCGAGGCTCCCTGCGCTGAATGGGGCTCGCGAACTAATCAACACCCACCCCCGGCCGCGGCATACTCAGCGCATGGTGCTCGCCACGAACCCACGCAGGACTCGCCGCGCTTCCTCGCAATTCGCTTCCGCGCCGCACGGCGCATGGTAGGCGATCAGGGCAGCCGGCGGGTTGGACACGGTGGCGTTGATTCCGTACCAGAGCTGCGCGGCGAACGGTGAGACAAAATCCCGTCCCGCGGTCTCGTAGCGCGACCAGATGAGGGAGCGCGCGCCCGCCCGATCGACGACCTCGCTCTCGCGAAAGCCCTCGCCCACCGTGTCGATCACCCCCTCAGAGCGTGAGTGCAATCGCGTGCCGACGAGCGTCGTGCCCATGCCGATCAGCTTCGCCCCCTGATGCTGGTTGCGATAGGCGACCCTGAACACCTCCACCATGTGTCCGGCGCCGTCTTGGTAGGCCAGACGCTGTTGCTGATCCGCGCCCGGGAATGTCGGCAGCCAGGACGAGCGGCTGTCGGCGGGTACCGGCGACCAGGGCGGGCGCGCGGCGAGGCCCGCCTCGGCTTGCAGATCCGGGGGCGGCTGCAGCGCGCGCAGGCCGGAGCTGAGCGCCGGCAGCCCCGCGAGCAGGAGGACCGTACTGACGAGTGCTGCGGGGGAAACAGCCGGGCCGCGCGCCGCGGTGTGCACTGCGGAATAGTGCGGCGGCTCCGGTAACGGCGGCAGACCCAATAGGGCCGCGAGGCCGAAGAAACCGATGAGCGCCACCGCGAACACGCCCCACCCGAACGAGTAGTGGCTCACGCGCACGAGGTAGCTCTGCATGTTGGTGAGGTAGCCCGCCTCGATAATGATGTACACGCGCACCCAGTTCGCCAGCAGCGCGAGCAACCCCATGAGCGCGAGCTGCGCCGCGCGGATTCGCCAGGGGTCGCGCCGCAGCTCGCCGTGCAGCGCCGCCACCGCGAGTCCTACGATCATGAAATGCAGGCCGCTGCAGCCCTCCTCGATCAGGAAGGAGCCGTTAGGGATGCGGATGATGTCTCCGGATATCGACGCCGAGGGCCCGGTGAGCCACAAGAGCCCGTGCAGGACATACACCGTGAGCGCCTGCAACAGGCTGCCGAGCAGCGCCACGGAGGGTACGGCGAAGTAGAAGAACACCACCGGGAAAGCCAACAGCCGTCCCACCGGCAGCCCCAATGCCGCAGTGACGGCGAGCCAGAATATCGCCGGGAAGAGCGTGATGTGCAAGCCCTGAATGCTCGCCCGGTAGCACACCAGCCAGGCGAGGATTGATCCGCCGAGCGCGACCAACACCCAGGGCCGGGGTTCCACCGGAGCCGCGGCAATCTCACCCCGCGACCGCAGCACGAGCGCCAGACACACCGCCACCACCAGCCAGCCGTGGGTGAAAGTAATGCTGGCGAAGTTCAGCCATTCCTTGTTGTAGACGGCCGCGCTCGGCCAGTAGATGAGCGCCACAAGGAGCGCCAGGGCCAGGATCATCCACAGGGGCGGGAGGCGGGTCATGCTCACCGTCCCGATCTTACGTCCTCAGGACGGCTGACCGGGCGCAAGCGCGCCGCCGCCGTGACCTGAGTCACGGCCGAACGGCGGCATCGGAGGATTTTGGACTAGATCGTCTTGCTGACGACGTTCGACAGGGCGCTCTCGACGCCCGTGCTTGCGACGGCGGCGACCGCGAAGTACCAGGTACCCGGCGCCAGGTTGTCGATCACATAGGTCTGGATCCCGACGCTCGTGAGCTGAATGGTGTCAGTCAGGTCGGTGGCACTGGTGCCGTAGTAAACGCGGTAGCCCACGAGGTCGGTGAGCGGGGCACCGTTGGTATCGGTGGTCGGCGCCTCCCAGGAGAGCGTCGCGTTGCCGCTGGTGAGCGGCGGCGGGCTGGTGGGCGTAGTGCTCGCAGACGCTGTGGACGCATCGGTCGAACCCTGGCCACAACCCGCCAGCACGCAGGCGACGAGCACGAAGACGCCAGCCAATTTCGTATTCAAGGCGCAAACCCCCAACCCGGAGCCCGTTGCAACCGGGCCACCGCTGTCCTGGCTTCAGTAAGAGCTGCTTCCCGCGGACAAGCGGGCCGCGGAGCAACAGGTATTGCAAGGTACGTGCCGACCTTATTATCTCTTTATATTTCAATAGATTAGGTATGCACAACGGTCCTCAGCGCAGAACAGCGGGGATAGGACGCTCTCCTACGTCGCTGCACGCAGACACCTCCGCCGAAATTGGAGCGTCTTTACGGACTAAGGGATTGATTTTCATAACTAAACCGCCGTCGCCGCCGGCAGACAGTGCGCGCGCCAGAAGGGCGGGTTGCGTGACCGTGCGGTCGGCTGCCTCAGGTCGTCTCTGTCGGGTAGCGTGCATACCCTGCGGCCTTTGTGCCCTAGGATTGCGACGTACTTCACGTCGGCTGAGCTTACATCTTGCGCGCGGGCGCAGGTGTCTTAAGTAACACACACCCTGTAAGTGCCTGGTAGGGCTGGAAACAGGCAATCGGGCATAGCGTTTGCTTCACCGTATGTGCCGGCCGGCCACATGGTTAGGGACGGTCGTTGGAGGTAGCGCGATGAGGAAGCTTAGGTTGATCGCTGGAATGGCCAGCCTCGCCACATTGGCGGCGATCTGGAGCCTAACGGCGGTGGCCGGGTCCGCGTGCGGAGCCAGCGCTTGCGCACACGAGGCTCGTGACGAGTGGCCGGGTCGCGACCACAAGGGCAGCGGCCCCGGGGCCACGTCGGTGGAGCCGGGCACGCTGGCGCTGCGCGACGACCATGACAGCGACGACCAGAAGGGCAGCGGCCCCGGGGCCACGTCAGTGCCGGAGCCGGGTACGCTGGCGCTGCTGGCGCTGGCGCTTGGCGGCCTGGGGGTGTACACCGTGTGCCGCCGCAAGAAAGTGACGGCCTAACGCGCACTTAGCTCTGACGAGACGATCGAGGAACGGCTCCTGCGGGAGCCGTTCCTAGTTTACGGGGCCCCGGGGACAAGCCCCCAGGCGGGTTCGCTATAGTCCGCGCACCGTGAGTCCCGCTCTCACCCAGCCCTCGCCCCGCGCCTCGCGCCGCGGCCGCCCGTTCACGTTCTATCTGCACCCCTGGGAGGTGGATCCGGGACAGCCGCGCATCCGGGTGGGAGCGTTCTCGCGCTTCCGCCATTACACGAATCTCGAGCGCTGCGAGAGCCGGCTGCGGCGCCTGCTCACGGATTTTTCCTTCTCCTCGATGCGTGAGGCGCTCAGGCGCTGGTGCCCGAAGGTCGCTAGGCGGGCGCCCCTGCCATGCGTTGTCCGCGTGAGCGCTCGCGCGCCATCGCCGGCAACCTGATGGTCATCAACAGTCCCCCGGCTGTGAGGTTACGCGCTTCGATGCCACCGCCGTGCAGCGCCACCGCGCGTGCCGCGATCGCGAGCCCCAGGCCCTCGCCACCCGTGCTGCCGTGTCCACGCGCCGCATCCACGCGGTAGAACGGCTCGAAGATGAGCGCGAGCTCCTTCTCCGGCACGCCGGGCCCCTGATCGCGGATGATCACCTCGACCAGGCCCCCGGGGTGCTCCTCGCCGGCCAGGCGATGGGCCGTGATCCCGACCAGGGTACCCGCCGGGCTGTAACGCACCGCGTTGCGGATGACGTTCTCGAAGGCGCTGCGCAGCAGCTCCGGATCACCCAACACCGGCAACGGGCCCTGCGCCTGCAGTTGCACGAGGCAGCCTTGCGCATCCGCCTCGATGGCCACATCCGCGACGATGGTGCGCAGCAGTTCCCCGACGTCGACGCTCGCCTGCTCGAGCGCGTGCACGGGGCGCTCCAGGCTCACGAGCTTCAGCGTGCGTGCGATGAGAGCTTCGAGGCGTTGCGCCTCGCACTCGATGCGGGCGAGGTGGCGCTCCAGGGCACCGTCCTCGCGGCGGGCGAGCGAGAGGGCGAGTTGCAGCCGCGCCAGCGGCGAGCGCAGCTCGTGGGAGACGTCGCGCAGCAGCTGCTGTTTCGCCTCGAGCTGCAGCCGCAGCCGCTCGGCCATGGTGTCGAGGTCCGCCGCCAGCAGACCCAGATCATCCTGTCGCCCTCTCAAGGCCGGCAGCACGCGCACGTTGAGGTCACCCCCTGCCATCTGCCGGGTGGCCAGGCGCAGGCGATCCACCGGCGCGGCGAGATAACGGGCAAGAAAGAAACACACGGCCGCGCTCACCCCGAGGGCGATCGCCAGCACCGTAAGCGGCACGCCCGGAAGCTCGAGCTCCCCGAAGAGCCGCGGGCTGTCGCGCACCGGGCCGATGACGACGTGATAGGTGCCCCCGCCCGCTGCAATCAACACCAGCGCCCCGCCGACGGGTGCAATGGCGCCTGCGGAGGTACCCGCCGGCGCGCCGCCGCCGGGGGCCGTGGCCGTGTCGCGCGAACCTCGCAAGGAAGACGGCAGCGGCCGCCCGAGCAGCTCGCGGCCTGCGGGCTCTACCACGAAGGTGCGGCCAAAGGGTTCCGCGGGCAACGATTGCAGCCAGCTCTTGAGCGCTTCGGGCCCGCCGGACTCGAAGGCGCGCGCCGCCTGTGCGTACAGCTGACCGCGCTGTACCCACGGGCGGTCGGTGCGGTGTGCGGTGGCGTTGACCGCAACCGTGACCGTGCCCACCAGGATGAGGGCCAGCGCCACCCAGAAGGCGAGGAAGATCCGCCAGTAGAGCGAGTGCATGAGCCTAGCCCTGCGACGTCGGTGCGCGCGCGGACGCGAGCGCCAGCGCGTAGCCCGAGCCGCGCACGCTCTGCAGCGTGACGCGGTCGGTGTGCTTCGTGAGCTTGCGGCGCAGGTTGCTCACGTGCGTGTCGAGGCTGCGATCGGTCGGCAGCAGCCGGCGGCCGAGTGCCTGCATCATGAGCTCATCGCGCGTGACGGTGCGCGTATCCGCGCGCACCAGCAGCTCCAGAATCCGCAGCTCCGCGGACGTGAGCTCCAGATCACGATCAGCGACGTCGGCGCGACGCGCGCGCAGGTCGAGGCGCAGCGGCCCCCACAGGATGAGTCCGCTCGCGCTCTGACCCTCCCCCGGCATGCGCCGCAACACTGCCCGGATACGCGCCACCAGTTCGCGCGGGCTGAAGGGTTTGGCGAGGTAGTCATCCGCCCCCATCTCCAGCCCCACCACGCGATCCACCTCCTCGCCCCGGGCGGTGAGCATGATGACCGGCACACGGCTGACGGCGCGGATGCGGCGCAGCACTTCGAAGCCAGAGAGCTCCGGCAGCATCACGTCCAGCACCACGAGGTCCACCGCGGCGCGCCCGAGCTGTTCCAGCCCCGCGGGCCCGGTGCTCGCGGTGAGCGTGAGGAACCCCTCCGGGACGAGGTACTCCGCCAGCATCGCGCACAGCTCCTGATCGTCATCGACGATGAGGAGTGTCGGCTTGATCTCTCCCACCACCTCGCGCGCTTCCATGTCGCAAACGATACACGCTCCGGCAGGAGGCCGGCCCGAACACCCCGAAAACGGAGACTTCTTTGCACTTCTTTGCGGAGCGTTAACACTGCCTGAGCCGTCAGTGTGAGACCTTGCTCTTACTCCCCCTGGGGGCGGCAGCGTGGTCCGTGCTGCCCCATTTTTTTGTGATTGTGTACCCTAACCCCGCAGGGGCTCCCTGGCAGCGCCCGACAACCGCCCGAGCATCCCCAACGCCTTCGCGCTCACTCATGAATGACGAAAACCGCGATCTGGCCCGCCCGGTCGCTGCAACTTTTGAGCCGCAGGCCCACCACACCTGGCGGGAATACGTCACCTCGCGCCGAGCGCTGATCATCATCGGCGTGCTGCTGGCGTTCGCGCTGCTCGCGTGGCTCCTGACCCCCAAGGCCACCACGGCGCCCGCTGGCGGCCGTTTCGGACAGGGCGGCCCGATGCCGGTGGTGACCGCCACCGCCCGCTCGGGCGACATGCCCATTACGCTCATTGGCTTGGGCACCGTGACGCCGCTCGCCACGGTGACGGTGCAGAGCCAGATCAGCGGACAGATCCAGCACATCGCCTTCAAGGAGGGCCAGAAGGTCAAGGACGGCGACCCTCTCATCCAGATCGACCCGCGGCCCTACCAGGTATCGCTCGAGCAGGCCCAAGGGGCCTTGATCCGCGACACGGCGCTGCTCGCAAACGCGCACGTAGATCTCGAGCGCTATCAGACGCTCTTCGCGCAGGACTCGATCGCCGAGCAGCAGCTCGCCACCCAGAGATCGCTGGTCGCCCAGTACGAGGGATCGGTGCGGACCGACCAGGGCCAGATCGACTCGGCGAAGCTGAACCTCACCTACTGTCACATCGTCTCTCCGATCTCCGGGCGCGTGGGACTTCAGCAGGTGACCGTCGGTAACTACGTGACCCCGGCTGAGCCCAACGGGCTGGTCGTAGTCACGCAGCTGCAGCCGATCACGGTGGTGTTCACGCTCCCGGAGGATGAGATCCCGCCGCTGCTCAAGCAGCTGCATGCCGGCGTCGCGCTGCCGGTGACGGCCTACGACCGCAGCAACACGCACCAGCTCGCGACCGGAACGCTCCAGTCCATCGACAGCCAGATCGACACCACCACCGGCACGATCCGGCTCAAGGCGATCTTTCCCAACTCCGACGAGAGCCTCTTCCCGCAGCAGTTCGTGAACGTGGTGCTGCTGCTCGACACGCTGCACGGCGCGACCCTCATCCCGCAGGCAGGGGTGCAGCGTGGCGCACCGGGCACCTATGTCTACCTCGTCAACAGTGCCGACCAGACGGTCAGCGTGCGCAAAGTGACCCTGGGTCCGGGCGATCCCACCGACGTGTCGATCGCACAGGGGCTTGCGCCCGGGGAAGTAGTGGTGGTGGACGGCGCCGACAAGCTCAAGGACGGCGCCAAGATCCAGCTGCGGCAGAACACGGCGTCCGCCCCGCCGGGGGCAGGCCACGCCCAGCACGCCGGACCGGGACAGGGGCAGAGCGGCGGCAAGCGCCAGCCGAGGAACGCCCCAGGCGGCGGATGAGCACGCTCGCGCCAGCCAGGCAGGCGGCCGCATGAACCCCTCGCGCATTTTCATCCTGCGGCCCGTCGGGACCTCGCTCCTGATGATCGCCATCATGCTGGTCGGCATTGTGGCCTACGGCTTCCTGCCGCTGTCCGCGCTCCCGCAAGTCGACTATCCGACCATCCAGGTGCAGACCTTCTATCCGGGCGCGAGCCCGGAGGTGATGACGTCCTCGATCACCGCACCCCTTGAAGTGCAGTTCGGGCAGATGCCGGGCCTGAACCAGATGTCCTCGACGAGCTCGGGCGGAGCATCCGTCATCACGCTGCAGTTCAGCCTGACTCTCTCCCTCGACATCGCCGAGCAGGAAGTGCAGGCCGCGATCAATGCGGCCGGGAACCTCTTGCCGTCGGACCTGCCCGCGCCGCCCGTCTACGCCAAGGTGAACCCGGCGGATGCACCGATCCTCACGCTCGGGATCACGTCCAAGACGCTGCCGCTGACGCAGCTCGAGGATCTGGCCGATACGCGCCTCGCGCAGAAGATCTCACAGATCGAGGGCGTGGGATTGGTGAGCGTGAGCGGCGGGCAGCGCCCGGCGGTGCGCATCATCGCCAACGTGCGCGCACTCGCCGCCTACGGCCTTAACATCGACGACCTGCGCACCACCATTGCGAACGCCAACGTCAATGCGCCCAAGGGGACCCTCGACGGTCCGGCGCGCTCCTGGACGCTCAATGCCAACGATCAGATCCAGAGCCCGGAGGCCTACGAGAGCGTCATCGTCTCATACAAGAACGGCAACCCGGTGCGCCTGTCGGACGTCGCCCAGGTCACCGCCGGAGCCCAGAACGCCTATCTCGCCGGCTGGGTGAACAACACCCCCGGCATCATCCTCAATATTCAGCGCCAGCCGGGCGCCAACGTGATCCAGGTGGTGGACCGGATCAAGACGCTCCTGCCCGCGCTCTCCGGCTCGCTCCCGGCGGCGGCGGAAGTGTCGATCCTCACCGACCGCACCAACACCATCCGCGCATCCGTCCACGACGTGGAGTTCGAGCTGTCGCTCGCGGTGATCCTGGTGGTGCTGGTGATCTTTCTGTTTCTGCGCAACATCCCGGCCACCGTGATCCCGAGCCTCTCGGTGCCCCTATCGCTGGTCGGGACACTCGCCGCGATGTATCTGCTCGGCTTCAGCCTCAACAACCTCTCGCTCATGGCGCTCACCATTGCCACCGGCTTCGTGGTGGACGATGCCATCGTCATGATCGAGAACATCGCGCGCTACATCGAGGAGGGCATGGCGCCGCTCGAGGCGGCCTTACGGGGTGCGGGCGAGATCGGCTTCACGATCGTGTCCCTCACGGTGTCGCTCATCGCGGTGCTGATTCCCCTGCTCTTCATGGGCGATGTGGTGGGGCGGCTGTTCCACGAGTTCGCCATTACGCTCGCGATCACCATCGTCATCTCCGCGGTGGTGTCGCTCACCCTGGTGCCGATGCTGTGTGCCAAGCTCCTGCGGCATAGACCCAGGAGCGAGGAGACCGGCATCGCGCGCTGGGCGAACGCGAAGTTCCAAGCGCTCATCGACCGCTACGGGGATGCCCTGCGCTGGGTGCTCGACCGCCAGCCGATGACCCTTGCGGTGGCGCTCGGGACGCTCGTGGTGACCGTGCTCCTCTATATCTTCATTCCGAAGGGCTTCTTCCCGGTACAGGACACGGGCATCATCCAGGCGATCACGGAAGCGCCGCAGGAGGTCTCGTACGGGGACATGGGGCGCCGTCAGGCGGCCATGGCGGCGGCGATCCTCAAGGACCCGGACGTGGTCAGCCTGTCGTCCTTCATCGGGGTCGACGGCACCAACATCACGCTCAACAGTGGGCGCATGCTGATCAACCTAAAGCCCGTCAGCGACCGCTCGGCCACCGCCAGCGCCATCATCCGCCGCCTGCAGAAAGAGACCGCCGATGTCACCGGCGTCTCCATCTACATGCAGCCGGTGCAGGACCTGTCGATCGACACCACGGTGAGCCGCACGCAGTACCAGTTCGTACTCGAGGACGCCAACCCCACCGAGTTCAACACCTGGGTGCCGAAGCTGATCGAGCGCCTGCAGCAGGTGCCGCAGATCGAGGACGTGGCGAGCGATCAGGAGAACCTGGGACTGTCGGCGTATCTGACCATCGACCGTGATACAGCCGGGCGCTTTGGCATTACCCCCGCGACCGTCGACAACGCGCTCTACGATGCGTTCGGGCAGCGCATCGTCTCGACCATATTCACGCAGTCCAACCAGTACCGCGTGATCCTGCAGGCGGACAGCTCGCTCATGGCCTCGCTCGATTCCCTCGGCACCCTCTACCTGCCCTCCGCCACCGCGGTCGGCGGCCAGGTGCCGCTCTCGGCGCTGGTGAAGGTGTCGACCCGCAACGCGCCGCTCTCCATCGATCACCTGGGTCAGTTCCCCTCGACCACCGTGTCGTTCAACCTCGCCGCGGGCGCGGCGCTGGGCGATGCGGTCAATGCCATCCGCAAGGCGGAAGCCGAGATCGGCATGCCAGCGAGTGTCATGACCACCTTCCAGGGCACCGCGCTCGCCTTCCAGGCGACCCTCGCCAACGAGCTGTTCCTGATCATCGCAGCGATCGTCACCGTGTACATCGTGCTGGGGGTGCTGTACGAGAGCTTCATCCACCCGATCACGATCCTCTCCACGCTCCCCTCGGCCGGTGTCGGCGCGCTGCTGGCGCTTTTGATCGCGCGCACCGACCTCGGCGTCATCGGCATCATCGGCATCGTTCTGCTGATCGGCATCGTGAAGAAGAACGCCATCATGATGATCGACTTCGCGCTGGTCGCCGAGCGCGAGCACGGCATGAAGCCGCGCGATGCCATCTATCGCGCCTCCCTCCTGCGCTTCCGGCCGATCCTGATGACCACCATGGCGGCGCTGTTGGGCGCGCTGCCCCTCATGATCGGCACGGGTACGGGCTCGGAGCTGCGTCACCCACTCGGCATCACCATCGTCGGCGGCCTCATCCTTTCGCAGCTGCTGACGCTCTTCACCACTCCGGTGATCTACCTCTACTTCGATCGCCTCGAGCAGCGCGTCGCCGCCTGGCGCGGCGCACCGGGCCCGGGGCAGACGGCGGCCGAATGAACATCTCCGAACCCTTCATCCGCCGCCCGGTTGCGACCACGCTCCTCACCGTCGGGCTGGCCCTCGCCGGCGGCATCGCCTACTTCAAGCTGCCGGTGGCCCCGCTCCCGCAGTTAGACACTCCGACCATCTCGGTGAATGCCCAGATGGCCGGCGCCAGCCCCGACGTCATGGCGGCCACGGTGGCGACGCCGCTCGAGCGGCACCTGGGTCAGATCGCCGACGTGACCGAGATGACCTCGTCCAGCTCGACTGGGGCGGCGCACGTCACGCTGCAATTCGGACTCAATCGCGACATCGACGGCGCCGCCCGCGACGTCGAGGCGGGGATCAACGCGGCGCGCGCGGATCTGCCGACTGCGCTACGCAGCAACCCGACCTACCACAAGGTCAACCCCGCCGATGCGCCCATGCTGATCCTCGCGCTCACCTCGAAGACCCTGACACCGGGGCAGCTGTACGACGCCGCCGACACCATCCTGCAGCAGAAGCTCTCGCAGGTGAGCGGCATCGGCCAGGTGCAGATCGGCGGCAGCTCGCTCCCCGCGGTGCGCGTGGAACTCAACCCCAATGCGCTCTTCAAGTACGGCATCGGGCTCGAGGACGTGCGCGCCGCGCTCGCCGCGGCAAATGCCAACACGCCCAAGGGCTCGATGGACGTCGGCGGCCGGCGCTACCAGATCTACACCAATGACCAGGCGACCAAGGCGGCGGAGTACCGCAACCTGATCATCGCCTATCGCAACGGCGCGGCCGTGCGCGTCGCGGACGTGGGCGAGGTGCTCGACTCGGTCGAGAATGTACGCAACCTCGGGCTCGCGAACGGTCAGCCGGCGGTGCTGGTCATCCTCTACCGCCAGCCCGGCGCCAACATCATCGACACGGTCGATCGGGTGAAGGCGCTGATCCCCTCGCTCAAGGCCTCGATCCCGACCGACATCGACATGCGCGTCGCGATGGACCGCACGGTGACCATCCGCGCTTCGCTCCGTGCCGTCGAGACCACCCTCCTGATGGCGATCGCACTGGTGATCCTGGTGGTGTTCCTGTTCCTGCGCAACGGCCGGGCCACTGCGGTGCCGGCGGTGGCGGTACCGATCTCGCTCCTGGGCACCTTCGGCGCCATGTACCTCCTCGGCTACAGCCTCGACAACCTGTCGCTCATGGCCCTCATCATCGCCACCGGCTTCGTGGTCGATGACGCCATCGTGGTGCTCGAGAACATCACGCGCCACATGGAAGCGGGCACGCCGCGGTTTGAGGCCGCGATCCAGGGGGCCCGCGAGGTCGGCTTCACGGTGCTGTCGATGAGCCTGTCGCTGGTGGCGGTGTTCATTCCGATCCTGATGATGGGCGGGATCGTCGGCCGACTGTTTCGCGAATTCTCCATCACGCTCTCGGTGGCGGTACTGATCTCACTGCTGGTGTCGCTCACCACCACTCCCATGATGTGCTCGCGCCTGATCCGCCAGAGTGATCCGGCCAGGCAGGGACGGCTGTTCCGCGTCACCGAGCACGCGTTCGAGGCCGTGCTGCACTTCTACGCTCGTACGCTGCGCTGGGCACTGCGCAACGGCGGCCTGATGATGGTGCTGCTCGCCGCCACCGTGGTGTTCAACATCTATCTCTATATCGTGATCCCCAAGGGATTCTTCCCGCAGCAGGACACCGGACGCCTCATCGGCGGCATCCAGGCCGACCAGGCGATCTCGTTCCAGTCCATGTCGGGGAAGCTCCGGCAGTTCATCAGCATCGTGCAGGCGGACCCGGCCGTCGACTCGGTCGTCGGCTTCACCGGCGGGGGCTCGGGCGGCGGCGGGCAGACCAACAGCGGCTTCATCTTCGTCTCCCTCAAGGCGAAGGCGCAACGCCCGCTGTCCGCCGATGAAGTGATCGGGCGGCTGCGCCCGAGACTCAACCAGGTGGCCGGGGCGCGCCTGTTCCTGCAGGCGGCGCAGGACATCCGCACCGGCGGGCGCCAGAGCAACGCCCAGTACCAGTACACGCTCCAGGCCGACAACGTGGCGGACCTCTACAAGTGGGCGCCGAAGCTTGCCGAGGCCCTGCAGCACGCCCCCGTGCTCACCGACGTCAACTCCGACCAGCAGCAGAACGGCCAGGATATCGAGCTGGTCATCGATCGCGACACCGCCTCGCGGCTCAAGCTCAACCCAGCCGCCATCGATAACACGCTCTACGACGCCTTCGGGCAGCGCGACGTGTCGACCATCTACAACGCGCTCAACCAGTATCACGTGGTCATGGAGGTCGCGCCGCAGTACTGGCAGAGTCCGGATGCCCTGCGGAGCCTGTGGGTCAGCACCGCCGGCGGCACGGTGAGCGGCACCCAGGGGACGAATGCGGTCGCCGGCACGGTGATCTCGACCAAAACCGCCGCCAGCAGCTCGGCGGCGACCGTGGCGGCGGACACCGCGCGAAATCAGGCCGTTAACAGGCTCGCCAATTCCGGGCGCGGGGCGGTCTCGACCGGCGCGGCCGACAGCACCGCCGCCGAGCAGATGGTGCCGCTCGCGGCCTTCACCCATTACGCACCGGGCAACACCCCGCTCGCCGTCAATCACCAGGGGAGCTTCGTGGCGACAACCATTTCCTACAACGTCGCGCCGAACGCCTCGATCAGTGACGCCCACGCGGCGATCAACAAAGCCATCAACGACATCGGCATGCCGGCCACCATTCACGGGGGCTACCAGGGCACCGCGCAGGCCGCCCAGCAATCCATGAGCAATGAGCCGATGCTGATCCTGTCCGCGCTCGCCGCGGTCTATATCGTGCTTGGGGTGCTCTACGAGAGCTACATTCACCCGATCACGATCCTCTCCACGCTCCCCTCCGCGGGCGCCGGGGCGGTGCTGGCGCTGCGCCTGTTCAACACCGAGTTCAGCATCATCGCCCTCATCGGCGTGATCCTGCTCATCGGCATCGTCAAGAAGAACGCCATCATGATGATCGACTTCGCGCTGGACGCGCAGCGGCGCGAGCATCGTCAGCCCGAGGATGCGATCTACACCGCCTCGCTCCTGCGCTTCCGCCCCATCATGATGACCACCATGGCGGCGATGCTCGGGGCGCTGCCGCTCGCCTTCGGCAGCGGGGACGGCGCCGAGATGCGCCGGCCGCTTGGCATCTCGATCGTCGGCGGGCTGATCGTGAGTCAGGTGCTCACGCTCTACACCACCCCGGTGATGTACCTGTACCTGGATCGCTTCGGTCGCTGGGCGAGCCGCTTGTGGTCGCGACTGCTGCCTTATGCGCATCCGGACCCGGCCGCGCCGGCGCAGAGCCTATGACACCCCGCACGCACTGCCCCGCCCCGCGCAGCCGCCGCACCGTGGCCGCGCTCGCCCTCGCCTTCGCCGTGGCTGGCGGCTGCGCCGTCGGCCCGAACTACCACCGCCCCGACGCGCCCGTGCCGCAGCGCTACAAGGAGGCCGCGGGCTGGAAGCCGGCGGAGCCGCGCGAAGCGGCGAGCGGCAGCGCCTGGTGGTCGGTGTACAACGATACGACCCTCGATGAGCTGGAGAAGCAGATCGACATCTCCAACCAGACGCTCAAGGCCTCGGAGGCCGCCTGGCGGCAGGCGGTGGCGCTGGTGAGTCAGTCGCGCGCGCAGTTCTTCCCGACGATCGGCGTGGCCGCGAGCGCGACGCGCTCGGGCGGTCCGGGGGGGCGCTCTGCGACGGGCACCACGGGCACGGGCACCACCGTGACCCCCTCGACGCACCCCACCAATCAGTTTGACGTGAACGCCAACGGATCCTGGGATCTGGACATCTGGGGGAGGATCCGCCGCACCCTCGAGAGCAGCGTCGCGAGCGCTCAGGCGAGCGAAGCGGAGCTGGCCGCCGCACGCCTCTCCGCGCAAGCCACGCTCGCCAGCGACTACATCCAGCTGCGCATCGCTGAGGAGCAGAAGCAGCTGCTGGATCAGACGGTCGAGGCCTACACCCGCTCGCTCGAGATCGCGCAGAACCAGTACCGGGTGGGGGTGGTCGCCAAGGCGGATGTGATCACCGCCGAGACGCAGCTCGACTCCGCCCAGTCGCAGCAGACTGGCATCGGCGTCACACGCGCCGTGCTCGAGCACGCCATCGCGATGCTCATCGGCAAAGCACCGGGAGACTTCTCGCTCGCCCCGGCGACGCTGGGCGCCACCGTGCCGGTGGTGCCGATCGGTTTGCCCTCCACGCTCCTCGAGCGCCGCCCCGACGTCGCGGAGGCCGAGCGCAAGATGGCGGCGGCGAATGCCCAGATCGGCGTGGCGGTGGCCGGGTTCTTCCCGGATCTGACGCTGAGCGGCTCCTACGGCTTTGCCAGCACCGTCGCGGCGGGCCTGGTCAAGGCGCCGAACAATCTCTGGTCGGTCGGGGCGAACGCGAGCGATGCGTTGATCGACTTCGGTGCGCGCTGGGCGCAGGTGCGCGGGGCGCGCGCCGCCTACGACGGCGCAGTCGCGAGTTACCGCCAGACTGTGCTCACGGCCTTTGAGCAGGTGGAAGACGAGCTCGCGACGCTGCGCATTCTCGAGCAGCAGTTCGACATCCAGCAGAAGACCGTGCAGTCGGCCAACCTGTCGCTGCAGCTCACTCTGAACCAGTACCGCGCCGGCACCGTAGCCTACACCTCCGTAGTGACCGCCCAGACGATCGCGCTCGGCGACGCCGAGCAGCTGCTCACCATCCGCCAGAACCGCCTAACCGCGAGCGTCGCGCTGATCCAGGCCTTGGGCGGTGGCTGGAGTGCGGAAGCACTCGGCTCGCGCAGCGGCAATCCGTCGACGGCCGCGGCGGCAGCGGCACCCGCTGCCGCCGCACCGGTGGCGCCACCGACGCCCTGAGCGAACGGACCGGGTCAGGCGGGATTCTCCAGGCTGAATGCCTGGCGATGGTCATCGTAGGCGAACACCTCCCCGTAGCGGCCCCAGCTGATGATGGTGCGCAGGGTCTGCTCGGCCGCCTCCTCCGCCATGTAGTCCTCGAGCTCATCGAAGAAGCGGCTCTTGGGCGCGCTGTGGCTCGCTCGTTCATCCAGCACCCGACGGATGTGCGCCGCGAGCGGCACGTAGGTGATGAGGTGGCGGGCGAACAGCTTCTTGCGATCGTCGCTGTCTGCGTGGGTGAACTGCAGTCCGGCTTCCGTGAGCCGGATGTCGCCGCCCTCGATCTCGGCAAAGCGCAGCAGCTGCAGCGCCTCCGCCGCCCGGAACAGGTCGTCCACCTCCAGGCGCCCTTCTTCCGCGATCACCGGCAGGTCGGCCTTGCCGTTGTAGGGCGGCTCGCCCACGGCCTCGAGAAGCCCCTGCAGCACGTTGGATGAGACGTGCGTGAGCGTCGTGCCGATGCCCGTCCCCGGAAAGCGTTCGGCCTTGGGGCCGACGCGCGCCTCGCCGCGGGGCTTGGCGGTCATCTCCACGTACACGCGGTCCACGAGCGCGCGAAAGCGCGGATCGAGCGCACTGCGCGGCTGTGGCAGATCGACGAGGATCTCGCCCACCACGCGCCCCGGTTGAGTGGAGAAAATCAGCAGGCGGTCGCACATCTCCACTGCCTCTTCGATGTTGTGCGTCACCAGCAGCACCGACTTGATCGGCAACTGCCCCTCGCCCCACAGGTTGAGGAAGTCGTTGCGCAGCGTTTCGGCCGTCAGCACATCGAGAGCGGAAAACGGTTCGTCCATGAGCAGGATGTTGGGATGAACCACCAGCGCGCGCGCGAACCCCACGCGCTGGCGCATGCCGCCGGAGAGCTCGCGCGGATAGGCGGACTCGAAGCCGTCGAGGCCGATGAGGTCGATCGCCTGCAGCGAGCGCCGGCGCATCTCCGGCTCCGCCATGCCGAGGGCTTCGAGGCCGAGCTGCACGTTCTCCAGCACCGTCAGCCACGGGAACAGCGCGAAGCTCTGGAACACCATGGCGATGCCGGCGGCCGGGCCGCTCACCGGGTGGCCGAGATAATTCACGGCGCCCGCGGAGGGCTCCTCGAGCCCGGCGATCGCGCGCAGCAGCGTCGATTTGCCGGAACCGGAGCGCCCCAGGAGACCCACGATCTCCCCCGGCCGCAGCGTGAGATTGACGTTCTCGAGCACGACGAGCTCGTCCCCGTCGGGCTTGCGGAAGGACTTGCAGCAGCCCTGCACGTCGAGCAGTGGCGCGAGATTCAGCGCCGGGGCGGTGACGTTCACGGTATTCTCCTCACCTGAAGGTCCTTCAGCTGATGCGGAACTTGCGCTCGGCGCGCGCATACAGCGCCCGCCAGAACAGCCGGTTCAGCGTGACGACGAACAGGCTCAATACCACGATGCCGAGCACAGTGCGCTGGAAGTCCGCCGCGCTGGTGGCCTGCGCGATATAGGCGCCGAGCCCGTGGGCCGTGAGCTTCTCCTTACCCCAGCTGACCACTTCCGCGACGATGCTCGCATTCCAGGAGCCGCCCGAGGCGGTGATGGCGCCGGTGATGTAGAACGGGAACACCGCCGGCAGGCCGACCCGGCGCCACCACAGCCAGCCGCGCACCCCGAGGTTCTCCCCGGCGTAGCGTAGGTCCGGTGAGAGTGCCGAGGCGCCCACGATCACGTTGAAAAGAATGTACCACTGAGTGCCCAGGATCATGAGCGGGCTCAGCCAGATGTTCGGGTTCAGCTTGTGCAGCACGATGCCGGACACCACGATGGGAAACAGCAGGTTCGCCGGAAAGGCGGCCAGGAACTGCGCGATCGGCTGCACGATGCTGGCGACACGCGGGCGCAAGCCGACCCACACCCCGACCGGCACCCAGATGAGGCTGGCGAGCGCGATCAGCACCGCGACGCGCAGCAGCGTGAGCAAGCCGAGCACGATGACCTGGCCGATCTCCGCCGGGTGCACTTCCGCAAGAACGAAGCGCGCGGTCTTCCACAGCGCCGTGAGCCCCAGGAGCCCGAGCAGCGCGTACCAGGCGTAGTCGACCCAACGCGCATTCCAGGGGCTGGGCTGACGCGCCTCACCCGCCGCCGCCGGCGCGCGCGGCTTCATGCCGGCGCGCAGCATGGCGGCGAACGCGGGGGCGAGGAGGCCGAGAACGCGCGAGCGGCGCATCATGGTGAGCGCCCATGAGTGGCTGGGCGTGAGCCCGGTCTCCTGCTCGAGGCGAAACCAGTCGGCACTCGCGGTCAGCGGACGGAACAGCAGCTGGTCGAATATCAGAATGACCACGAACATCGCGGCGATCGCCCAGCCGATCGCCGCGAGGTTCTTCTGCTCGATGGCGAGCGCGATGTAGGAGCCGACGCCCGGCAGGGTGACCGTGGTGTTGCCGACGCTGATGGCCTCGGAGGCCACGACGAAGAACCAGCCGCCGGACATGGACATCATCATGTTCCAGATGAGCGCCGGCATGCCGAAGGGCACTTCCAGGCGCCAGAAACGCAGCCAGGGGCTCAACTGGAAGTTGCGCGCCACCTCCACCAGCTCGTCCGGAATGCTGCGCAGCGAGTGATAGAAGCTGAACGCCATATTCCACGCCTGGCTGGTGAAGATCAGGAAGATGGCGGCCATTTCCGCGCCCGCCACGCGCCCGGGCGTGAGCTGCAGGAAGAACAGGATGGTGATCGAGAAGCCCAGAATCGGCACCGACTGCAGGAAGTCCAGCAGCGGCACCAGGATCAGTTCGGCCCGCCGGCTCTTGGCGGCGAGCGTCGCGTAAGTAAAGGTGAACAGGAGCGACGCCAGCATCGCGATCAGCATGCGCAGCGCGGTGCGCGCGGCGTAGCCGACCAGCGCCGCAGGCGCCAGCGAGATCGGCGTCGCCTCAAGTCGCGTGAGCGAGCCGGCCAGTCCGTGCGCCGCCTGGGCGAAATACACGAAGAAGGCACACACCAAGACGAAGGCCAGCAGGTCCCAGCCGCCCGGCACGTAACGGGTTCGCAGAACCGAGATCGGCAGCCGCTCGAGGCGCATCCGCCGAAGTGTGCCCGAAGGAGGTGACGATTGGCACCGTTTTGCCCACCCGCCGGCGGGTGCCGCACGCTCGTGAGGAGCCACGCCGTGCAAAACACCGCGCGACTGTCGTACGATACTTTGTCATGAAAGCAAACTTCCTCCAGGCGGCCATGGCCGCCACACTCGCACTGGCCTGGGGAGCGGGGACGCACGCCCAGAGCACGCCAGCCTCCGACACCAAGACGGTCATCAAGGAAGACGCCAAGACGGTCGGGCACGCGGTGGCGCACAGCGCCCGCACCGTCGGACACGAGGTGAAAGCCAAGTCCAAGGAGGCCGGACACGCGGTCGCCGAGAAGACCGGCAAGGCCCGGGATGCGATCCGCGATGACTCGAAGAAGGCAGGTCACGCGGTCGCGCACAGCGCCAAGACCGTCGGCATGACGGTCAAGGACGGCGCCGAGAAGGTCAAGACGACCGTGACGCGCAAGTCCGACGAGCCGCAGCCGAAGAACTAAGGGCTTCGATCGTGCGGCCGATGCGCGCGTTAGCGGGCCTGCATCTGGACTACGTCTCACTTGCCGAGTACCAGGCGGCACGGTGGGGCGACGTGCTGGGTGTCGCCACCTTCAACGGCGCCCGGGATTCACCGAGCGCGGCGGCGGAAATCCCGGTCGCGCAGGTGAGCACTCCGGTGCTGCCGGGCTGCGGGCAGGTCTACGAAGTGTGGCGCTGCGACACGCCGGCCACCTCCGGCCAGCGCCAGCGGGTGCGCTTCCGCAGCACCGCCGACATGCTGTTTGGCTGCATCGCCCTGACCGAAGCGCCCGAATGCCGCCCGCCGGCGGGCCGCGGCCCGCCGCACAGCGCCCTGCACGAGGCCACGACCCAGGCCTATCGGGAGATCTGCGCGACCCTGGATGCGGAGAACTACCCGCACCTGCTGCGCGTGTGGAACTACCTGCCGGACATCAATCGCGATTCCCACGGCACCGAGCGCTACCGGCAGTTCAACACCGCGCGCCAGCAGGTGCTGCGCGAGTGCGGCCGCGCGCTCAGCGGCAACGTGCCGGCGGCCTCCGCGCTCGGCGCCGCCAGCGACAGTCCCCTGGTGGTGTACTTCCTGGCCGCTCGCACCGCGCCCACCTTCCTCGAGAATCCCCGCCAGGTGAGCGCCTACCATTACCCGCGGCAGTACGGCAGTCACAGCCCGGTGTTCTCGCGCGCAACGCTGCTGCGCCAGAGCGGGGGGCTCGCTCTGTTCATCTCCGGCACCGCGAGTATCGTCGGTCACAGATCCCTCCACGTCGGCGACACCGCCGCCCAGACGCGCGAGACCCTGGCCAACATCGAGGCGCTGCTCGCGGAAGCCAACCGCGTGGCGCGCAGCGCGCGCTTCGAGCTCGGTGCGCTCGCCTGCAAGGTGTACGTGCGCCGGCCCGCGGACCTGCCGGTCATCAAGGCGGAGCTCGCGGCCGCACTCGGCGCCGGCGCCACGGTCATCTACCTGCAGGCGGACATTTGCCGCCAGGATCTGCTGGTCGAGATCGAAGCGACCGGAATGTGCCCGCTGCACACCGATGCCTGAAGCTGCACGCGCGCCGCGTTTGACATGCGCACCCGGAAAGTCGCGCCGCTGCTGACGGCTGCGGCGCTGGCCGCGGCGGCCTGCGCTGCCGCGCGCGCCGAGCCCAAGCCGCTGTGGGAATTTGGCCTCGGGGCCGGCGCGCTGGTATTCAACGATTACCGCGGCGCGGATACGGTGCACGCGTACCCGGTGCCGGTGCCGTATCTCGTGTACCGCGGAAAGTTTCTCAGATCCGATCACCGCGGCCTGCGGGGCAGGCTCCTCGACCAGGAGCGGATCGCGCTCAACCTGAGTGTCAACGGCACCACCCCGGTGCGCAGCGACTCGGCGCGGCATGGCATGCCGGACCTGCGCCCGACGCTCGAGGTCGGGCCGTCCCTGGATGTGCACCTATGGAAGAGCGCCTCTGCGCTTGTCACGCTCGACGTGCGCCTGCCGGCGCGCGCCGCGTTCACGGTCGAGGCCTCTGCGCGGATGGTCGGCCTGTTCCTCGCGCCGCACGTCAATCTCGACATCGCCCAGAGGCGCGGAGCGGATGGCTGGAAGCTGGGACTGCTCGCCGGCCCGCTGTTCGCCAATCGCCGCTATGACGACTACTTCTACAGCGTCGCGCCCCAATACGCGACGGCCGATCGGCCGGCGTTCCAGGCGCACGGCGGTTACGCGGGCACCCAGTTCATCGCCGCGCTGACGCGGCGCTACCCCTCCTGCTGGCTGGGCGCGTACCTGCGCCACGACACCCTCGCCGGCGCGAGCTTTGCCGACAGCCCGCTGGTCAGGCGCGACAGCTACTGGTCGGGCGGCTTCGGTGTTGCCTGGATCATCCGGCGCTCTTCACGGCTCGTGGACAGCGAAGATTGACTGCCTCCGCCACGCACGTCGTATTGATCCCGAGCTACAACCCGGGCTGCAAGGGTGTCGAGACGGTGCGCGCCGCACGGGCGCAGTGGGCTCCGGTGTGGGTGATCGTGGATGGCAGCACCGACGGCTCGGGCGAGGCGTTCAGCGCTCTCGCGCGCAGCGACCCACAGCTGCGCGTGTTGGTACGCGCCAGAAACGGCGGCAAGGGGGCGGCGCTGCTGGATGGCCTCATCGAGGCACAGCGCGCCGGCTTCACCCACGCGCTCGCCATGGATTCCGACGGCCAGCACCCGGCGCAGTGCATCGCTGCCTTCATGGCCGCCTCGATGGCCGCACCGCAGGCCATGATTCTCGGCGAGCCGGTATTCGATGCCAGCGTGCCGCGCATCCGCCGGCGCGGACGCAGGGTCGCCAACTGGTCCACCAATCTCGAGACGCTGTGGGCCGGAATCCACGACACGCTGTTCGGCTTTCGTGTCTATCCCATCGCGCCGCTCCTCGCCTCGATGCGCAGGAGCCGCTGGATGCGGCGCTTTGATTTCGACCCCGAGGCGGTGGTGCGCCTGAGCTGGCGCGGCGTTCCCGCCGTCAACCTGCCGGCCCCGGTGCGCTACTTCACCGCCGCGGAGGGCGGCGTCTCACACTTTAATTACTGGCGCGACAACGTGCTGCTGACATCCATGTACCTGCGGCTCCTTCCCGGCTTCCTGATCCGCCTGCCGCTCCTCATCGCGCGGCGCCTTGTATAATGGCGGCTGCCAACGCCCAAGCTCCGTTAAGGTCTCATGTCAGAGAAAGTGTCGCCCCTGCGGCAGCCCACCGCCCCGGCCAGCGCCGCCGCACTCGTGCGCGAGGTCGCCGGCCTCATCATCGCGGCCCTGAACCTGGACGTGGCGCCCGCCGACATCGATCCGGACGCGCCCTTGTATGGCGAGGGCCTGGGCCTGGACTCGATCGACATCCTGGAAATCGCACTGGTCGTATCCAAGCAGTACGGCGTGCAGCTGCGCGCCGACAGCCAGGAGAACGAGCGCATCTTCGGCTCGCTGCGCCAGCTCGCCGACTACATCACCGCGCACAGGACTAAGTAGACCTCTGGCTACGCTGCCGCTGATAGCGCACACCTCCGCCGACGCGGTCATCGCCTACCGCGGCGGGGTGCCGATTCTCGCCACGCAGTTTCTCGCCGACCTCACCCGGGTGGCGCAGGTCCTGGGCGTCGGCGCCCACGTGCTCAACGCGTGCGCGGACCGCTATCACTTCACGGTGGGTCTGGCCGCCAGCCTCGTGTCCGGCAAGGTGAGCCTGTTGCCCTCGACGCACACCCCCGAAGTCATCCGCCAGCTCACTGCCTTCGCCCCGGACGTGATCTGCCTCACCGACCAGGCCGATTGCGACATCGACCTGCCGCGCGTGCCGTTCCCCGGCGGCGCCGCGCTCACGGCGAACCCGGCGCCCGTGCCCGCGATCGACACCGCGCAGCTCGCCGCCTGCGTGTTCACCTCCGGTTCCACCGGCACGCCGCTCCCGTACCGCAAGACCTGGGGCCGGCTCATCGCCTGCGTGCGTGAGGAGGCCAAGCGGCTGGGACTGTCCGCCGGCACCTCGTGCGCCATCGTCGCCACGGTGCCGCCGCAGCACATGTACGGCTTCGAATCGAGCGTGCTGCTCGCCCTCGGGTGCGGGCACGCCCTGTGCGCGGAGCGTCCCTTCTACCCCGCCGATATCGCTGCGGTGCTGGCCGCGGTGCCGCGCCCGCGGATTCTCATCTCGACCCCGATTCACCTGCGCGCACTGCTGGAGTCCGGGATTGCGTTGCCGCCGGCGGAGCTGATCGTATCCTCCACCGCGGCTCTGGCGCAGCAGCTCGCCGCCGAGGTCGAGCAGCGTTTCAACACCCGGCTGCTGGAGATCTACGGCTCGACCGAAACGGGCCAGATCAGCGTGCGCCGTCCGACGCACACCCCCGAGTGGCGGCTGTGGCCGGGTGTCACGCTGTCGGCGCGCGACGGGGAGACCTGGGCGCAGGGCGGTCACATCGAGCAGCCGACGCGCATGTGCGACGTGCTGGAAGTCACCGGCCCCGGGAGCTTCCTGCTGCACGGGCGGGTGGCCGATCTGGTCAACATAGGGGGCAAGCGCAGCTCGCTCGCGTACCTCAACCACCAGCTCAATTCCATCCCCGGCGTCCTCGATGGCGCCTTCTTCCACTTCGATGATCCGCGTGCCTCACACGCCGGCGTCGCGCGCGTCGCCGCCTGCGTGGTCGCCCCGGAGCTGGATGCGGCGGGGGTGGTGCAGGCGCTGCGCCGGCGGATCGATCCGGTTTTCCTGCCGCGCCCGCTGCTGTTCGTGGCGCGCCTGCCGCGCAACAGCACCGGCAAGCTCCCGCAGGAGGCCCTGAGGTCTCTGGCGGCGACGCACCTGAAGTCAGCGTGAGCCGCCGCCGTGGGCGCCGTCACCGTCACCATCGACGCGGAGCACCCGGCGCTCGCCGGACACTTTCCCGGCGCACCGATTCTGCCCGGCGTGCTGCTGCTCGATGAGATGCTGCGCGCGGTGGAGCAGGAGCAGGCGTGCGGGGGCACACGCTGGCGCATCGGCGCGGCGAAGTTCGTGAAACCCGTACGCCCAGGTGAAACACTGACCCTCGAGCACGAACCCCGGCCGAATGGCTCGATCCGCTTCCATATCGCGAGCGCCGGACATCCGGTGGCGCACGGGGTGCTCGTGCCCGCGATCGTCCCCGCTGAGCCGCATGACGCGCAGGCCGCTGCCGTCCCCGCCGGCCCGCGGGCGAGCGGCGCGCAATGGGCCGACGCACCCGAGCGAGGCAGCGCGACCCTGCTGAGGATAATGATCTTCCTGTCACTGCGGCTCGGGCGCCCGGTGGCGCGCGGCCTCCTGCATCTCATCGCGGCCTACTTCTTCGCGTTCGCGCCCGGCGCGCGCCGCGGCGCGCGCGCGTACCTGCACCGGGCGCTCGGGCGCGAGCCCAGCGCCACCGATCGCTACCGACAGGTGTATGCCTTTGCCTCGACCATTCTCGATCGCCTCTATCTGATGCACGAGCGCTACGACCTGTTCGCGATCTCGATCGAGGGTGAGGAACTGATGCACGACACGGTCGCGCGCGGCAGCGGGGCGTTTCTGCTCGGCGCGCACCTGGGGAGCTTCGAGATCATGAGCGCGGTGGGCCGGCGCCGCCCGGGTCTGCGCGTGGCCATGGCGATGTACGAGCGCAACGCCAGTCGGGTCGCCGCATTTTTCAGAGCCGCCAACCGCGTGAGCGCGCCGGAAATCATTGCGCTCGGGCAGCTCGAGGCGATGCTGCGGATCCGCGACTGTCTGGATGAGGGCAAGTTCGTCGGGATGCTCGCCGACCGCACCCTCGCGGATGCCCCGGCGCAGGTCGTGAGCTTCCTCGGGCGTGCGGCGCTGTTTCCCTCCGGTCCCATGCGCGCCGCCGCCGCCTTGAGGCGCCCGGTAATTTTCATGACGGGCCTGTACCGCGGCGGCAATCACTACCACGTAGTGTTCCGGCAGATCGCGGATTTCTCGCGGCCCGATCCCGCCGGCCGCGAGGCGGCGGTACGCGCCGCGATCGCGCGCTACGTCGCGCTGCTGGAGGCGTACTGCCGCAGCGATCCCTACAACTGGTTCAACTTCTACGACTTCTGGCACGGCGCCGATGCCCCGGCCCTTCCTGCGCCGCGAGCGCTCGTGTGAGACGGCAGCGCCGCGCTGTCGGCGTTGCGAGCACGCTGGCACTCGCCGCTGCCTGCGCCGCGGCCGCTCAGGTCGTCGCGGCGCCGGCGTTCGATGAGCTTCTGCAGCTCCTCGCGGCGCGCCGGCATGGCCACGTCGCCTTCACCGAGGTGCAGCAGCTGGCGATGCTCGAGCGCCCGCTGCAATCATCCGGTGAGCTGCTGTACGACGCACCCGATCGCCTGGAGAAGCGCACGCTGAAACCCAAGGCGCAGACCCTGGTGCTGGAGCACGGCGTGCTGACGGCGCGCCGTGGACAGCGTACCTACGTCATGGAGCTGCGCGAGCATCCGCAGGTGGCGCCGTTCGTCGAGAGTATCCGCGCCACGCTCGCCGGAGATCGCGCGGCGCTGGAGCGCAGTTTCCGCGTTCAGTTCGACGGCACGCTCGCGCACTGGACGCTGCTCCTGGTGCCGGTGGACGCGAGCCTCGCGGGCGCCGTGCAGGACGTCCGCATCGAAGGCGAGCGCGATGTGATCCGCACCGTGCAGATCCGCCAGAGCGACGGCGATACCTCGCTCCTCACCCTCGGTCCCGAAATTCCCCCATGACCCGGCCGGCGGCCGCGGACCTGATCTGGGGGCTGCTGGTGGTCGTCGCCGTAGCCCTCGTCGCACGCGCCACCTACACCGCCGACCTGTCGGCGTTTCTGCCCCGCAACCCGAGCGCGACCCAGACCCTCCTGATCGAGCAGTTGCGCAGCGGCCCCGCCGGGCGCCTCATCCTCGTGGCGCTCGAGGGCGCGGATGCGCTCACGCGCGCGCATCTGTCGGCGCAGCTCGCCCGCGAGCTCAGACCCGACCCGCGCTTCATCGCCGTCAACAATGGTGACGCGGCGAGCCTCGAGCGCGAGCGGGAGTTTCTGTTTCGCCACCGCTACCTGCTGAGTGAGACCGTCACCGCACAGCGCTTCACGGTGGAGGGGCTGCGTGCGGCGATCGCCGACTCGCTCGACCTGCTGGCCTCGCCCGAGGGCGCTCTGATCAAACCGCTGTTCACGCGCGATCCGACCGGCGAGATGCTCACGATTCTCGCGGCTCTCGGACCGGAGCGCGGTCCGCACACCACCCTCGGGGTGTGGAGCTCGCGCGATGGCGCGCGCGCGCTGCTCATGGTGCAGGTCCGCGCCGCCGGCTCCGACACCGACGCGCAACAGGCGGCGTGCCAGGCCATCCGGCGGGCATTCGCCTCGAGCCTGGCGACGATCCCGCCCGCCGACCGGCGGGGGGTCGGATTGTTGATGAGCGGACCGCCGGTGTTCGCGGTGGCCTCGCGCGCCATGATCAAGAGCGAGGTGATGCGCCTCTCGGGCGTGAGCGCCGCACTCGTCGCGGTGCTGCTGCTGTGCGTGTATCGCTCGCTGCCGGCGCTGCTGCTCACGCTCGTACCGGTCGCCTGCGGCGCCCTCGCCGGGGTGGCCGCCGTTGCGCTGGGGTTCGATGCCGTGCACGGCATCACGCTCGGCTTCGGCGTCACGCTGATCGGTGAGGCGGTGGACTACTCCATTTATCTCTTCATCCAGGGCGCCGCGCACTGGCGGCACGCGGTGTGGCCGACGATCCGCTTAGGCGTGCTCACTTCGATCTGCGGGTTCGCCGCGCTCCTGCCGTCCGCCTTTCCTGGGCTGGCGCAGCTGGGGCTGTATTCGGTCACGGGACTCGTGGCGGCGGCGCTGGTCACGCGCTTCGTGCTCCCGGGGTGGTTGCCGCGCAGCTTCACCGTGCGCGACCTGAGCGCGCCCGGCGAACGTCTGGCGCGCGCGGTGCAGAAGCTGAGGCAGTTCCGCGGCATGCTCGTGCTGGTGCCGCTGCTGGCCGGCGCCGTCCTGTATGCGCATCGCGGCACGCTCTGGAATCGCGAATTGTCGGCGCTGAACCCGATTCCCGCGGCGGACCAGGCGCTCGATGAACAGCTGCGTGCGCAGGCCGGCGCTCCGGATGTGCGCTACGCGATCGTCGCATCCGCGCCCGACCGCGAATCCGCCCTCACCGCCGCCCACACACTGGGAGCGCTTCTCACGCCGCTCATCGATCAGGGCGTGATCGGGGGCTTCGAGTCCCCGGCCCGCTTCCTGCCGCCACTGGCCACCCAGCGCGCGCGCCGCGGGAGTCTTCCGGCGCCCGCGGAATTGAGCGCGCGGCTGCAGCAGGCCCTCGCGGGTCTGCCGGTGAGCGCGGCGCGGTTGCAGCCGTTTCTCATTGACGTCGAGCGCTCGCGCACCGCGCCGCCGCTGACCAGCGCTGACCTCCAGGGCACCTCACTCGCCGCCGCCGCGCAAGGCCTGCTGGTCAAGAGCGGCGGGGGCTGGTCGGTGCTGCTGCCGCTGTCCGCGGTGGCGTCCGCGGATCTGCCCGCGAGTGCCGTCGAGCGCGTGCGTGCCGCGCTGGCGCAGGCGCGCGGCGTGCACGCCGTGCTGCTTGATCTGAAGGGCGAAGCCGATCGGTTGTATGCCGGTTATCTGTCGGAAGCCGTGCGGCTGGCGCTCGCCGGCTTCGGGGCCATCGTGCTGTTGCTGTGGGGCGCCCTGCGCTCGCTTGCGCGGGTCGCGCGGGTGGTGGCGCCGCTCGCGCTGTCGGTGCTGGCAGTCGCGGGGCTGCTGGTTGCCCTCGGTGAGCGGCTGACCATCCTGCACCTCGTCGGAATGTTGCTGATCGTTGCCGTGGGCTCGAACTACGCGCTGTTCTTCGATCGCAGCGGCGCGAGTGCGCGTTCCGGTTCCGTGCCGCTGACGCTCGCATCGCTCCTGGTCGCCAACATCGCCACCGTGCTGACCTTCGGCGTGCTGGCCTCCTCCAGCGTCCCGGTGCTCGCGGACCTGGGGTCCACCGTGGCGCCCGGGACGCTGCTGGCGTTGTTGTTCGCAGCGCTGCTGGCGCGCCCGGCAGCGGATGCGGCGCCGGCGGCTGGCTCATGATGCACACCATCGCGGACGCCGCGCACGCCGGGCACAGCGCGCCCATGCGAGTGCTCATGTTGCCCGCCGCCTACAGCGGGCCCGAGGATTTCGTGCGCGCAGGATTTGCCCGGGCGGTGCGCCAACGGCACCTGGAAGTCGACCTGCTGTTCGCGCAGCTCGAGCTGCAGCACCTCACCGACGGCACCTTGCTCGCGCGGGTGCGGCAGGAGCTGCTGCTGCCGGCGCGGGCGCAGGGTTGCTCGATCTGGCTGGGCGGGATCTCGCTCGGGGGTTACGTTGCGCTGTGCTGCGCGGAGCGCTACCCGCAGGAGATCGACGGCCTGTGCCTGTTCGCCCCCTACCTGGGCAGTCACATCGTGACCGATGAGATTGCCCGCGCCGAGGGCGTGCACGCGTGGCGCCCGGGTGAGATCGCCGCGGATGACCAAGAGCGGCGCATCTGGCGTTTCATCCAGACGCTCGGCGCGCGCGCGCTGCCGATCCATCTGGGGCTCGGGCGCGAGGATCGCTTCGCACCGCGGCATCGGCTGATGGCCGCCGCGCTCGCCCCCGGGAGCGTGGACATCGTGCCGGGCGGCCACGACTGGCCCACCTGGTATCGGCTCTGGGAGAATTTTCTCGATGCCCGGTTCGTGAGTGCTGCTCATGCCTGAGCGGTCCGCGCCGCAACCGCGGCGGCCGTCCGCGCTGCTGCGTGGCTCGGTGGCGCTGCACCTCAGCGTCGTGGGCGCGCTGCTCGCACGCCCGCGGTGGTGGCCGTGGGCACTGTCGGCGGTGGTGGCCGATCATCTGCTGCTCACCGCCGCAGGCCTCTGGCCGCGCAGTCGCCTGCTGGGCCCGAACTGGACCCGGCTGCCGGCCTGTGCCGGCGGCCCGGCCACGATCGCCATCACCATCGACGATGGCCCCGATCCGGAGGTCACCCCGCGCGTGCTGGCGCTCCTCGAGGCGCACGGCGCCAGGGCCACCTTCTTCTGCATCGGCGAGCGGGTGGCCCGACACCCGGGCCTGGCCCGCGAGATCGTGCGCTGCGGCCACGCCATCGAGAATCACAGCCAGCGCCATCTGCATCGCTTCTCGCTCCTCGGGCCCCGCGCGCTGGCGCAGGAGATCGGGCGCGCGCAGCAGAGCATCGCGGCGGCGACCGGGGAAGTCGCACGATTCTTTCGTGCGCCCGCGGGCTTGCGCAACCCCTTCCTCGAGCCGGTGCTGGCGCGCGCCAATCTGCGCCTGGTGAGCTGGACCCGGCGCGGCTTTGACACCGTGAGCGGCAGTCCTGCTCGCGTGCTCGGCAGACTCACTCGCCACCTCCGGAGCGGTGACATCCTGCTGCTGCACGATGGACACGCCGCGCGCACCGCCGCCGGCGGGGCGGTGATCCTGGAGGTGCTGCCGCTGCTGCTGGCGGCGGTCACCGCCGCGCGGCTCACCCCCATCACGCTGCGCGCGGCCGCAGATCGTGCCGGGCGTCTGACGTAGACTAGCGGCGCATGAATCCGCTCGCGCTCACGAGCTTCACGGCCACGAGCTGCATCGGTCGCGGTGTCGCCGCCACGCTCGCCACGCTGCGCGAGCGGCGCACCGGGCTTGTCCCGTGCGCCTTCGAGACGGTGACGCTCGACACCTGGGTGGGCGAGGTGGCGGGCGTCGATGACGCCCCGCTCCCTGCGACGCTGCACGAATTCGAGTGTCGCAACAATCGCCTCGCGCTCCTCGGCCTCGTGCAGGACGGTCTTGCCGAGGCGGTGAAGCGCGCCGCCGCCCGCTACGGGCGCGAGCGCGTCGGGGTGTTTCTCGGCACCAGCACCTCGGGCATCCTCGAGACCGAGCTCGCCTACCGCGAGCGCGACCCGGTGAGCGGTGCGCTGCCGGCGCACTTTCGCTACCGCGGCGCGCACAACACGTTCTCGCTCGCGGCGTTCGCGCAGCAGGCCCTGGAGCTGTCGGGTCCGGCCGTGGTGATCTCGTGCGCGTGCTCCTCGAGCGCGAAGGTGTTCGCCTCGGCGCGGCGCGCCATCGAGGCGGGGCTGATCGACGCCGCCCTCGTCGGCGGGGTGGACTCGCTGTGCCTCACCACGCTCTATGGCTTTCACTCCCTGCAGCTGGTGTCGCGCACGCCGTGCCGGCCCTTCGACGTCGCGCGCGACGGCATTTCCATCGGCGAAGCCGCGGCCTTCGCGCTGCTCGAGCGTCCCGGGGACAGCCTGGACGCGAATGCGGTGCTGCTGCTCGGGGTGGGCGAATCGAGCGACGCGCACCACATGTCCGCCCCGCATCCGCAAGGCCGCGGCGCACGCACCGCCATGCTGCAGGCGCTGCAGGCCGCCGCACTCGCCCCGCAGGACATCCAATACATCAACTTTCACGGTACCGGCACGCCGAGCAACGATGACGCCGAGGCGCGCGCCGTGACCGGTGTGCTCGGCAATTCGATCCCCGGCAGCTCGACCAAGGGCGCGACCGGTCACACGCTCGGCGCCGCCGGCGCGCTCGAGGCGGTGATCTGCGCGCTCGCCCTGCAGCACGCAGTGATGCCGGCGGGCGTCAACACCACCGAGGTCGACCCGGCGCTGTCCGTGCACTACCTGCGCGATAACCGTGCCACGCCCCTCGCGCGCGTCATGAGCAACTCCTTCGGCTTCGGCGGCTCCAACTGCAGCCTGATCTTCGGCCGGGCCGGGTGAGCACGATGGCGGCCCTCGCGGCATACGTGAACGGCATCGGGCTCCTCGGACCGGGCATCGGTGACTGGCCGGCCGGGGCACGCCTGCTCACCCGGGAGACACCCTGGGCGCGCGCGCCGACGGTGCTGCCCGCGCCCGAGTGTCTGCCGAGCGCGGAGCGGCGGCGCACCGGCACCGTCGTGCGGCTGGCGCTGGCGGTGGGGCTGGAAGCGACCGCCCGCGCCGGCGCGGATCCGGCGGCTCTGGCGGCGGTGTTCGCTTCCTCCGGTGGCGACGGTCAGAACTGTCACGAGATCTGCCAGGTGCTGGCCTCAAGCGAGCGACACCTCTCGCCCACCCGCTTTCATAACTCCGTGCACAACGCCGCCGCCGGCTACTGGAGCATTGCGACCCGGGCCACCCCCGCCTCCAATGCGCTGTGCGCCTATGATGCGAGCTTTGCAGCGGGACTGCTGGAGGCCCTGACTCACGTGGTTGTTGAGCGAACCGCCGTACTGCTCGTCGCCTACGACGCGGGTTACCCCGAGCCCCTGCATCGGCACCGTCCCATCCCGGATGCGTTCGGTGTGGCGCTGGTGCTGGCGCCAGCGCCAGGGGCGGCCTCGCAGGCGCACCTCACCGCCGCACTGAGTGACGCCCCGGCGGATGGCATGGCTGAGTGCGCGCTCGACGGCTTACGCCGCTCGATTCCTGCCGCCCGCAGCCTGCCGCTGCGGCAAGCGCCTGGCCGTGGAGGTGAGCGCATGCCGTTAGACCGACAATGGATCGAGCAGCACATCCCCCACAAGGGCCGCATGTGCCTGCTCGATGAGGTGTTGTCCTGGGACGCCACCCGCATTCGCTGCCGCAGCGCGACGCATCGCAGCCCCGATAATCCGCTGCGCCAGCACGGACGCCTGGGCGCCGCCTGCGGCATCGAGTACGCCGCGCAGGCCATGGCGGTGCATGGCGCACTGGTGGCCGCCAGCGCGCCGCTCGCCAGCACCGTTTCCACCAGCGTGCGCGGCAGCATCGGCGCGAGCGTCGGCTACCTGGCGAGCGTGCGCAACGTCTCGCTGCACGTCGTGCGCCTGGACGATCTGCAGGCGGATCTCATCGCCGCCGCCGAGCGGGTCACCGGCGACGCACGCACGGTGCTGTATGAGTTCTCGGTGTGGAGCGCGCAGCAGCCGCTCGTGAGCGGGCGCGCCAGCATCGTGTTCGACGCCGGTACCCACACATGAGCGCCGCTCCCCGACGCGCCCTGGTGACGGGCGGCAGCGGTGGCATCGGTGGTGCGCTGTGCCGCCGCCTGGCGCGTGATGGCCACCACGTGTACGTGCACTCGCATCGGGGCGTGGCGGTGGCCGAAGCGCTGGTGCGGGACATCGTCGCGGGGGGTGGTCACGCCAGCGCCATCAACTTCGACATCACCGATGCCGCCGCCACACGCGCCGCCCTCGAGGCGGTGCTCGAGGCAGGTCCCATCCAGATCCTGGTCAACAACGCGGGGGTGCACGATGACGCGGTGTTGCCGGGCATGAGCCCGGAAGCATGGCACCGGGTGATCGACGTGTCGGTCAACGGCTTCTTCAACGCCACCCAGCCGCTGCTCCTGCCGATGATCCGCACCCGCTGGGGCCGGATCGTCAACGTGTCATCCATCGCCGCGCTGATCGGCAACAAGGGCCAGGTCAACTATGCCGCCGCCAAGGGGGCCCTCAACTCCGCCACCAAGGCGCTCGCGCTCGAAGTAGCGACCCGCGGCGTCACGGTGAACGCCGTGGCCCCCGGCATCGTCGAGACCCCGATGACGGCCGGACTGTTCGACGCCCGGGCCATCGAGCGGCTGGTACCCATGAACCGCTTGGGGGCCCCCGAGGAGATTGCCGGCGTCGTGTCGTTTCTGGTGTCGGAGGATGCTTCCTACGTGACCGCACAGATCATCTCGGTCAGCGGAGGCATGGCGTAGACTGCACGTCCCCGCCGGGAGAGTTCCTCATGCTGATCAGGCCCCGCCTCCTCACGGCGGCAGTCACCTTGAGCCTGTATGCGCTCAGCGTCCCCACGCGCGCGCTCGCCGCGAACGTTGCCGTGGACGAGGCATCCACCGCCCAGTTGATCGAGAAGCTCGGCCTGCACGTCGCGGCGCAGCCGGCGCGCGAGCGCCCCGGCTGGCGGCCGCCGCGCATCGTGCTGGTGAGCGAGCAGCTGCATGACGAGCTGCCGCTGCTGCAGCAGGCGGCCCCACACGCCAAGCTCATCAACATCGCCGCGGCGACCCCGCGCGAGATTGCCGCCGCGGACGTCACCTTCGGGGTGTGCTCGGCCGAGGTGCTGGCGCAGGCGAAGCAGCTGCAGTGGATCCAATGGCCGGCCGCCGGCGTCGAGCGCTGCGTGCAGCAGCCCCTGATGCGCGAGCGCCATCTGCTGCTGACCAACCTGCAGCGCACCATGGGCCCCAGCATGGCCGAGCATGTGCTCGGGATGATGCTGATGTTGAGTCGCCACCTGGACTACTTCCTGAAGCAGCAGCAACAGGGCCGTTGGACGCAGGACAACGCGCCGCCCCTGGCCGACCTGGAGGGCAAGACCGTGCTGGTGGTGGGCCTGGGGGGTATCGGCACCGAAGTCGCCCGGCGCGCGCACGCTTTCGGCATGCGCGTGACCGCGACCCGCGCCAGCGGCCGCACCGGACCTGACTACGTGAGCTACGTCGGACTACCCGATGAGCTGCTGAAGCTGGCGAAGGATGCCGACTTCGTGGTCAATTGCGCGCCGCTCACGCCCCAGACGACGGGTATCTTCAACCGCGAGTTCTTCGCCAGCCTCAAGCCCGGCGCTTACTTCATCAGCGTGGGGCGCGGGCGCAGCACGGTGACCGCGGACCTGATCGCCGCACTCAACAGCGGCAAGCTCGCCGGCGCGGGCCTCGACGTCTTCGATCCCGAGCCCCTGCCCTCCGACAGCCCCCTGTGGCACCTGCCGAACCTCATCATCACCCCGCACGTGTCGGCCGATACGCCGCTGGCCGAGGAGCAGCGCGTCGCGGTGCTGCGCGAGAATCTGCGCCGCTATGTCGCGGGCGAGCCGCTGCTGTCGGTGGTGGACGTCGAGCGCGGATACTGACCTGGCTCGGCGGGCCGCTGCGCCGCCATGGGGCATCAGGAACTGTGTTCCTTCAGCCAGGCGACGATGCGCTGCGGGACCGAGTGTGCGGCTTTGCGGCTCACGTACATGCCGATGTGCCCGGTGTCGATGCCGCAGCCGGTGTAATCGGCGCTGCCGAGGTAGCGCTGCATGGCGGACGAGGCGGCCGGCGGCACGATGTGATCCTCGAGCGCGTAGAGATTGAGCACCGGCTGGCGGATCTCGCCCAGGTCCACCCTGCGGCCACCGATGCGCAGCGTCCCGCGGGCCAGGCGGTTCTCCTGATAGAACCACCTGACGAACTGCGCCAGCGCGACCGCCGCCTGCGGCGGGCAGTCGAAGATCCACCTCTCCATGCGTACGAAGTCCTCCAGCGTGCGCTGATCGCAGTTGCCGGTGAGCAGCCGCACGTACTTGTGCTGCGTCAGGCGGAACGGCATGAGCGACAGGAACAGTCCGTTGAGTACCTCGCCCGGCACGTTGGCGCTGCGCATGAGGAGCTCGGTGTCGAGCCCTTGCACCCACTTCGAGAGCAGGTTGTCGGGCGTGTGAAAATCCACCGGGGTGGTCAGCGTCACGAGATTCGCCACCTGTTTGCGGTGCAGCGCCGTGTAGCACAGGCTCAGCACGCCGCCCTGGCAGACTCCGAGCAGATCCAGCGCCTCGCCTGCGCGGCTGTCGAGGATGTGGCGCACGCAGCCGCCGAGATGGCCTTCGATGTAGTCCTCCAGATCGAGACAGCGCTCGGCATCGTCCGGATCGCCCCAGTCGATCAGATACACCGACAGGCCCGCCGCCAGCAGCCGGCGCACCAGCGAACGATCCGGCTGCAGGTCGAGCACGTACGGGCGGTTGACGAGCGCAAAGCAGATGAGCACGGGCCTGCCGCGGGCGCGCGGCGGCGCCGGTGCGAGCGGCAGATACTGATGCAGAGTCGTCTTGCCGCAGCTCCACACGGCTCGCTTCGCCGAGCAGCCGACCGTGACGCCCTGCACCTCGCGCAGCCGAGCCATGGTGTCGGCGATCCGCACAGTGAGTTCCGGAAACAGCGCCTCGGCGCCGGGGGCGAACGGCCTCAAGCGCGTGGCTTCCGCGTGCGGTTGCGACGCCGCGTGCCCCCTGCGCGCGCCGCGCGGCGCTTCGCGCCCGCCCCCCTGGCGGGCGCCGCATCGGCGAGCTCGGCGAGCTGGCGGCGCAGATCCTTAAGCTGCGCGTACAGCGCGTCCACCTCGTTGCGGCTCGGCAGTCCGAATGCGCGCACCAGCGTCTCGGCGTGCCGGCGCTGCTCCACCAGCAGTGCGGCCGAGGTGTTCGCGAGTTCCGCCTGCAGGCGGCAGAAGTCATCCTTGCGCACCGTCGCGGCGTAGCTTTCCTCGGCGCAATTCACCCACAGCTCGTAGAGCTTCAGAGCGTTGTCGAGCGTCGGCGCGCCGCCCGCCGCCGCTCCCAGGCGCGTGACGAAGCGCCGCGCGGCGCTGTTGGCGATCTCGCTCCAGTGCGAGGCGAGTTGTCCCTGCAGCTGCGCAAGTCGCGCGAACAGATCCCAGGTGCGTTGTGCGTCCTGTTGGGGGGCGGCCCCCGCGCCGAGCGGCAACGGACCGAAGGACCCGGGTTGGGCGGCACCGAATCCCCCGCCCGGACCCGGCGATGCGGCATTCGCGGCGGCGAACCAGGGACCGGCCGACTGGGAGCTCCTGAGCCAAGCTTCGAACTGCCCGGCCAGCGTGCCCGCCAGTGAGGACCAGTCCTGAGCGGCGCCCGCCGCAGCCGCGCCGGGCATGCCAAAGGTCTTCAGCAGCTCGAAGAAGCGCTCCGCGGCGCTGGCAAAAGCCGCGTCGGGCTTGAAGGCGGAATGGGTGAAGGGCGTTTCCATGTTGTATGCGCTGCCGAAAACCAGGTCGCAAGGACGACGACGCCCTCAGGCGGGGCGCGGGACCGAGCGGTGAAAACCCATCTTTTTACCCGGGTGGTCCGATACGAGAATCGTGAAGAGCATCATTGTGCGCTGCATACATAGGGGCTACCATTCCGCCCCGTGTGGCCGGCTGAAAGACCGCAAACATGGCCGAAGAGCGCCTGATACGCAAATACGCCAACCGGCGCCTGTACGACGCGCACGACAGCCGCCACGTCACCCTCGATGACCTGCGCAAGCTGATCGCCGGCGGCCAGCGGATCAAGGTGGTGGACGACAAGAGCGGCGACGACATCACGCGCAGCATCCTGCTGCAGATCATCGCCAGCCAGGAGCAGTTCGGAACCCCGGTGCTGAGTCTGCAGCTGCTCGAGGCCATCATCCGCTTCTACGGTAATCCGATACAGCAGATGCTGACCTCCTACCTGGAGCAGAGCATCGGCGGGCTGCTGCGCCAGCAGAATCTCATGCAGGCCGAGATGGCCAAGGCGCTCGAAACACCCATGGCGCCGATCGCGGAGATGGCGCGCCAGAACATGGAAATGTGGGCCAAGATGCAGGCATCGATGCTGTCGGCCTTCACCCCGACCGCGGCGCCCGCCGGCGGCGCCGCGCCACCCAAAGCCGAGTCCGACAAGCGTCGCGGCTGAAGCGCGCCTCGCGCACCACCGCAGGAGGGATCCGCCCGTGGATGTTCGCGGCAAAACCATTCTCGTGACCGGAGCCGGGCGCGGCATCGGCCGCTCGCTCGCCGTGCACTTCGCCCGCAAGGGCGCCAATCTTGCCCTGCTGGACACCAACAGCGAAGACCTGGCCGAGAGCTGCACGCGCTGTACCGCGGTGGGGGTCGTGGCACGCAGTTACGTCGCCGATGTTGCCAACGAGGACGGCGTGGTGGGTGCGCTCGATCAGGTGACGACGCATTTCGGGCGCCTCGATGGCCTCATCAACAATGCCGGCATCGTGCGCGATGGCCTGCTCGTCAAGGTGAAGGACGGTCAGGTGGTCGGCAAGATGACGCTCGCGCAGTGGCAGGCGGTCATCGACGTGAATCTCACCGGGGTGTTCCTGTGCGCGCGCGAAGCGGCGCTGCGCATGATCAACCGCGCCGTCGGCGGCGTGATCGTCAATGTCTCGAGCATCTCGCGCGCCGGTAATGTCGGGCAGACCAATTACACCGCCTCCAAGGCGGGCGTGGCGGCGATGACCGTGGTGTGGGCGAAGGAGCTGGCGCGCTACGGCATCCGCGTGGGCGCAGTCGCACCGGGGTTCATTCGCACCCCCATGGTGGAGAGCATGAAGCCCGAGGCGCTGGCGAAGATGACCTCACCCATACCGCTCGGGCGCCTGGGCGAGCCGGAGGAGATCGCGCACGCGGTCGGCTTCATATTCGAGAGCGAGCTGTTCACGGGACGCTGCCTCGAAGTCGATGCCGGCCTGCGCATGTGAAATATTCTTGAGATGCATCGCAAAAAATATGCCCACTGATCTCACCTTCATCACTGCCATAATACCGTAGTAATTGTTTATATATTAGTAAGTTATAGAACAAAATCCCAAGTCGATCGGGGACGTCAATGTTTCTCTTGCAGTGCATACAAACTACTGTACAATACTGCGCATTGGACACACAGCCGCACCGGAGAAAACGACCATGATCGACCGCACTTTCGACCCCACCACGATGATTGCCGCCGCCCGTGAGGCGTTCGCCCCGGTTCTCAAGGCGCAGCAGGAAGGCTTCAAGACCCTCGAGCGCCTGGCGCGGCTGCAGTACGCCGTCGCCGGCGACGTGCTCGAGAGCGGCCTGGCGCGCGTGAACGTTGCGTTCAGCGCCACCAACGCCACCGAGCTGGTCAACAAGCACGCCGAGCTCACCACTCAGTTGGTGGACAAGCTGCGTACGCGCGCCGAGGAGTTCGCGACGGTGACCTCCGAGATCCAGAGCCGCTTCACCGAGCTGGGAAGCGAAATCGCCGCGAAGGCAGTGCCCGCGCGCAAAGCGGCCTGATATCTTGGCGGTATCCCACACCCGGGGGCAGACGCTCCCGGGTGTGAGTTTTGAGGAGACCGCCTTGACCGTCCACGCGAAGAAGAGAGCCAAAGCCCGGACGCGCACACGCCGGGCAGCGCCCAGGGCGCGCACCAGCGCCGGCGCACGCGAGGCTCCCCCGGCTGCCGAGGCGGCCAGAGCACCCCTGAAGGCGGAGATCGAGCGCCACCTGCGCGCTCAGCTCGCCGCACTCACCGGAGGGCTCGCTCCGGATGATTACCTCAACGCCTGGTGGGAGTGGTACCTGAAGCTCGCCACGCAACCGCCGCGTCAGGCGCAGCTGGCGCGCAGCGCCTACCAGAAGATCCTCGACAGCTGGCAGTTCATGGCGCGCGCCGCCGGCGGCACGCCGCTCGCCCCGGGGCACGAAGAGCTGGGGTTCAGCGATACCTCGTGGAACGTGTGGCCTTTCAACGCCTACGCACGCACGTACGCCAACTGGGCCTCGTGGTGGCAACAGGCCCTGCAGCCGCCGGCAGCAGCGGCCGACCCGGAGCTGTCGCGCCTGAATTTCGCCGGGCGGCTGCTGCTCGAGGCCGCCTCGCCGGCGAATTTCCTGCAAACCAATCCCGAGCTGCTCAACAAGACCGCGGCGGAATCGGGCCAGAATCTCATCCGTGGACTGAAGAACTGGCTCGAGGACGCGCAACGTGCGGTGAGCGGGGCGCGCGCGGCCGGAACCGAGCAGTTCGAAGTGGGCAAGGAGGTGGCGGTGACACCCGGCAAGGTGGTGTTCCGCAACCGGCTCATCGAGCTGCTGCAGTACGCGCCGCAGACGCCCGAGGTGTACGCCGAGCCTATCCTGATCACCCCGGCGTGGATCATGAAGTACTACGTTCTCGACCTGTCGCCGCGCAATTCCCTGGTGCGCTACCTGGTCGAGAAAGGTCATACGGTATTCATGATCTCCTGGAAGAACCCGGGCGCAGCGGACCGCGAGCTGGGTATGGACGACTACCTGCAGCTCGGGTTCCTGGATGCGCTGGCACAGGTGCGGCGCCTCATCCCGCAGCGCAAGGTGCACGCGGTCGGCTATTGCATCGGCGGCACGCTGCTGGCGATCGCCGCGGCGGCGCTCGCCCGGGCGGGCGACAAACCGTTCGCGTCCTTGACTCTGCTCGCGGCCCAGACTGACTTCAGCGAACCCGGAGAGCTGTCGGTGTTCATCACGCCGAGCCAGATCGCCATGCTCGAGGCGATGATGGAGAAGTCAGGGGTGCTCGAGAGCGAGCGCATGGGCGCGGCATTCGCCCTGCTGCGCTCGCGCGACCTGCTGTGGAAGCCGGCGGTCGATCAGTACATGCGTGGCGAACGCCCCAAGCTCAACGATCTCATGGCCTGGAACGCCGACGGCACGCGCATGCCCCGGCGCATGCACAGCGAGTATCTGGAGCGGCTGTACCTCAGGAACGAGCTGGCGCGCGGTGAGTTCACCGTCAGGGGCGAGCGGGTCGATCTGTCCTCGCTGCGCGCGCCCATGTTCGTGGTCGGAACCGAGACCGACCACGTGGCTCCATGGCGTTCGGTGTACAAGGTGCGCGACCTGACGCGCAGCGCCGATTACACCTTTCTCCTGACGAGCGGCGGCCACAACGCCGGCATCGTCAGCGGCCCGGTGCACCCGCGGCGCCGGCACCGCATGCTCACCTGGTCCAACGCCACCGACAGGCCGTCCGCGGATGAGTGGTTGAACAGCGCGCCGCCGCTGGAGGGCTCGTGGTGGCCGGCCTGGCAGAACTGGCTGACCGAGCATTCCACCGCGAAACGACAACCCGCCCGCACCCTGGCCGCCGCTGCCGGCGCGGCGCACCGTGCGCTCGAGGATGCGCCCGGAAGTTACGTGCGCGGATGAGCGCACCGCGCCGGTCTCATCTCTGATCCGCGTAGATCGTCACCAGGCGGTAAAGGAAGTCGCGACACTCCACCAGCGACTTCACGCTGACGTACTCGTTGAGGCCATGGATGTGGCCGAAATCCGGGCCAAGGAATAGCGGCTCGATGCCGTAGGTCGGGATGCCAGTCGCGTTCAGGAATTGGCCATCGGTCGCGCCTGGCTGCAGAATCGGCAGCACCGGCACACCCGGCCAGAACTGTGCCGCGAGCTTCTCCACCGGTGCCAGAATTTCGCGCGTCAGTGGCGGAGGCGGGGAACTCGGCCCTCGCGTCTCGAGCATCGTTACCTTGACCGCCGGGTCGGCCACCAGCTCTTCGAGCTGCGCACGCACAGCCTCTTGCGTGACGCCAGGAAAGATGCGGCAGTTGATGTTCGCCCTCGCCCGCTGTGGCAAGGCGTTGGTCGCGTGTCCGGCGTCCAGCATGGTTGCAACGCACGTCGTGCGCAATGTCGCGTTCCAACCCGGATCTTTCGCGGACACCAGCGCGATCGCCTGCTCATCGGCAGGATCGCGCACCAATGCCTGCATGGCGTTGGCGATGGCCGGTTCGCCCCTGGCCGCCTGTATCTTTGCCATGCCAGTGAAGTACGCGCGGTTGCCGTCGGTGAACTGCGGCGGGAAGGTGTAGGCCTCGATCTTCTTCAGGGCGCCCGCGAGTCGATAGATGGCGTTGTCTTTCACGGGCAGGGAGCTGTGTCCTCCGGAATTAGTGACCTCGAGCCGGTAGTTCTGCGAGGTCTTCTCGCCCGCCTGGACTTCCAGGGCAACGCGGTGCCCCTCGGCGTCGAGCTCGCCACGCGCTCCCTCATTGATCGCAAACGCCGCGTCGATGAGGTCGCGCCGGTTTTGGGTGAGCCATTGGGCGCCGTTCAGGGCGCCAGTGGTCTCTTCACCGCAGGTGAGCGCGAGTTTCAGCGTGCGCAGCGGCCGATAATTCTGTTCGCGGAAGCGCACCAGCGTGTCGACCCACATCGCACCTTCGGCCTTGTCGTCCACGGCCCCGCGCGCGTAGAAATTGCCGTTCTCTTCCACGAGCGTGAACGGATCGCGCGTCCAGTCTTCGCGCTTCGCCTCGACCACATCAAGGTGCGCCAGCAGCAGAA
>WNFQ01000005.1_pt1 | contig 132000 bp, 117 predicted proteins | sample 5400171 | NCBI WGS metagenome assembly WNFQ01 (sample SAMN13153356, study PRJNA577476) | soil metagenome | isolation source: 20 cm soil under Madrone tree | place: USA:California | collected 2016-06-14
GAGAGAGACAGCCAGATCGGTCGTTGGACTATATCTCTTTTTAAAGGCGATTTCGTACGCTATCGGATATCCAAGTGGCGTCTTTTTCTTGCAGATTCTCAATAAGGAGCGTCTCAACCAAGCCCGGTCGTTCGGGTGCGAGACCGTCGACGTCTCGTCCAAAAGTTCCCTGGCCGAACAGATCGAGCAGATCCTGGGTAGCCCCGAAGTAGATTGCGCCGTTGATTGCGTTGGTTTCGAAGCTCACGGTCATGGCGCTGACGCAAAAAAAGAGGCTCCGGCAACAGTACTGAATTCCCTGATGGAGCTCACCAGAGCGGGTGGCTCGATCGGAATTCCCGGGCTTTACGTGACGGACGATCCCGGTGCTGTAGACGCGGCAGCGAAGGTCGGAGCGCTCTCGATTCGTCTAGGACTCGGCTGGGCCAAAAGCCACACCTTCCAAACCGGACAGACGCCAGTCTTGAAATACAATCGCCAGCTCATGCAGGCGATCCTCCGCGACAAAATCCATATCGCCAAGGCGGTCAACGTGACCGTGATTTCGCTGGACGATGCTCCGAAGGGTTATGTTGACTTCGATAAGGGCGCGGCCAAGAAATTCGTGATTGATCCTCACGCGTTGCTAGCCGCTTGAGCCCGATCCGATGCCACCGAGCCAACCGCTCGGTGGCTGGGCGTATGGTTGCGGAACGCTGCCGCCACCAAGCTTGATTTTTGGTTATATTTTTTGATCTCCTTGCAAGATTGACCTTGAGGCGCCTTCAAAGCGGCTCTTCAGCCCGGAATTCTCGGTCATTCTTGACTTTTGGCAGGTGGGTGTTGGGTCATAGCCTGAAGAACGAGGGCCACAAAAGGCACACCGTGGGTGGCGCCAAGAAGAGCCGTGCAGATAGCGAGAAGCTTCCCTTGTGCAGTATACGGGATTATGTCGCCGTAGCCGAGCGTCGTGAAGGTGATAATCTCATAATAGAGGTAGTCAATTAGAGGTCGGCCGTGCGTAATCGATGGCTCTGACGTGTGGGGCAGAAGATCGTATTCGATAGCGAAGACTGCCAGAACGATGCAAATAAAAACCGCCCACAGCAGGAACGCAATCCAAACGTCAACCGGCTCTCGTTTTGTGTGCTGCAAGAAAAAAAAATGGAGCGGATCGTTAGCCCATACATCACGAAAACCAATCCGAGCCCGATATAGAGAAAATAGTAACTTTTAGCGCCTGAGAGAGTTCGCTCTGCAAAGGGCAAAGCCAAAAGTGCAATCCAAAGAACGACTAGCTTTGGGATAAAGCTGACTTCCTGGAACGTCGATCGACTCATTCCGCGGCGAGAATTGTTGATTGCCCCCCAAATTTCAAAACAAAAGTCCTGATAACGGCCGTTCGTTCGTTGTATCAATTGAGCGAACAACAATATGAGCAAAGTACGAGTATTGGTTGGCACAAAGAAAGGCGCATTCATTCTGACCGCTGATGGGAAGCGCGACCGGTGGGAAGTCAACGGACCGCACTTCGCCGGTTGGGAGATTTATCACGTTAAGGGCTCGCCCATTGAATCCGATCGTTTGTATGCCTCGCAAACCAGCGGCTGGTTTGGTCAGGTAATCCAGCGCTCGGATAACGGCGGTAAAACCTGGGAACCCACGGGCAACCAATTCGGTTATGAGGGCGTTCCCGGCACTCACCAATGGTACGATGGCACGCAACATCCGTGGGAGTTCAAACGTGTCTGGCATCTCGAACCGTCTCTGAACGATCCGAGCACCGTTTACGCGGGAGTGGAGGACGCGGCGCTGTTCAAGACCATAGACGGCGGCCAGACCTGGCAGGAGCTTCCCGGGTTGCGTAGCGCCAAGGGCCAGCTCTGGCAGCCCGGGGCGGGCGGGATGTGTCTGCACACAATCATTCTTGATCCCAATCGACCCGATCGAATTTTCGTTGCGATCTCTGCGGCCGGCGCCTTCCGCTCTGAGGACGGAGGCAAAACGTGGAAGCCGGCCAATCGCGGTCTGAAATCGCCCTACGAGTTGCCGGATCCGGACACAGTAGTTGGACACTGTGTTCATCGTATCGCGATGCACCCAGCTCGCTCGGACGTCTTGTTCATGCAGAAGCATTGGGACGTCATGCGCAGCGACGACGCCGGCGAGTCCTGGCACGAGGTCAGCGGCAACCTGCCCTCAGATTTCGGCTTCCCGATTCAGGTTCACGCGCACGAGCCGGAAACGATCTATGTTGTCCCGATAAAGAGCGATTCAGAACATTTTCCGCCGGACGCCAAGCTGCGCGTGTATCGGAGCCGGACGGGTGGCAACGAATGGGAGGCGCTCACCGAAGGTCTGCCGCAACAGGATTGCTATGTCAACGTGTTGCGAGACGCGATGGCCGTTGACTCACTGGAGCCGTGCGGTGTCTATTTCGGAACCACCGGCGGGCAAATTTATGGGTCGGCCGACAATGGCGACACTTGGAACTCCATTGTGCGGGATCTCCCGGCGGTTTTGTCAGTCGAAGTTCAGACTTTGCCATGATCATTCGAGTGACGCTCCCTTATCACCTGCGCACGCTGGCGCGCGTGGACGGCGATGTGCAACTTGAAGTAGAGGAACCAAGTACGCTGGGCTCGGCGCTTGACGCACTGGAGGCGCGATATCCGGTGCTTCGCGGGGCCATCCGCGACCGCACTACATTGCGCCGTCGCCCGTTTGTCAGATTCTACGCATGCAAAGAAGATCTTTCGCACGAACCGCCCGACACTCCGTTACCAGGCGAAGTCATATCTGGCGTTGAACCGTTGCTTGTTATTGGCGCGATGGCGGGTGGCTGAGCAGGGCCTAGATTCGCCGAGAAGGACCCACGGCTTTCGAGCCCGAGGCCTTGGGAGCTGGTTGTTGGGTCGGAAAGACAAAGTCGAAGACATCCGGACACTCTTTCCGGAGCCCATCGAGCAACGAGCAATCAAAGTCTCGGATGATCACCGGGCTCATCTGTCGCACTGGTGTAGAACCCAACGAAATCTCCGACGGTACGGGTCCGCCAGGAATGATGATTTCATAGACTTTGTGGCTACCGGCATTCTTTAAGGTGACCTGACCATTCGGCGTCTGCGGTAGAGCCTCGAGAGCGGCTAAATCAGCGCGTACTTCCGAGGACGCAGCCCCGAAAAGGAAGAGACCGCCAACGGCGAGAGAGGTTGCGGACGCCAGGGTAAGGCGAAGCAGTCGACCCCGCAAAACGCGTCTAAGAAGACATGCGCACGCGAAGAAGAGGATCGCCGTAAACGCAACCGCGGTAATCCAACGAAGCGCCGTCAGGTGATGAAGAAAGAGAAAGGTATAAAGTGGATTGCCGCTCATGGTTGAAAAAATATGTTCTACTGGTCCAGATCGGCCGGTACGATCCCTGAGAAACCGCCGCGGCTAATGAATAACCGCCTATGGCTATATCGACCATTGTACTTATGGCAGTTCTATAGGTTCTACTTCCGGATCACTCGGAATCTGCGGCCATATGCCTGCTACATACGAGACGATGCACTAGGTTGTGGGAATGGTCTCGCCTTCGATGACGTAATCACTGTGACGTTAAGTGCCGTCTGCCAGTCATTGTCCGTAAGGACTTGAAAGCTGCCATCATTGAATTTCCAGAGAGCTGATTTTGTCGCGGGCGAGCATGAACGTGTAGTCGAGCTCGACCGGACTCCCGGGGAAGTCACCCGTCAACCGGGCACGTAGTTTCACGGTGTTCTCACTCACCGACGCGTCGAGAGGCTCCATAACATACCGGTACTTTGCGTCGGTCTCCTGTTTCCAGGCCCGGATGGCATCAAGCCCCCGATAATCGCGGTTTTCGTCATGCACCCGGGCATCGTCGGCAAAGCAGAGAGCCAGCATGTCGGCATTCTTTGCTTTCACGGCAGCCAGGTAGGTGGCGACTGGTTTGGGCAGACTGAGCGGAATTGCGTTATCATTAGGTTGGGGTTGCATGGGGGAGAACCTGGCCCCTTGCTAACTTTCTGGCAAGTACGCACAATACAGTGCGTTGCTACAATAAAAGTATGTCTAAGAGCTATACACCCGACTCCGCGGCGCAAGACGTGGAAGCAGCCTTCCGTCTTCTCGAAGGCCGCTGGAAACTAGTCATCCTATTCCACCTCTTTGGTGGCAAAGTATTGCGCTACTCCGATCTGGAACGCCTAATCCCGAACATCACGCAGAAGATGCTCGGCCAGCAGCTTCGGCAAATGGAAACCGATGGCATCGTGGTAAGGAGGGCATACCCTCAAGTACCGCCCAAGGTGGAGTACAGCATCACAACGTGGGGGCAGGCGCTCTGCCCAGCCCTGGATGCGATCTTAAAGTGGGCGGAACTTCGTCCGCGGACGCGAGTCAGGAAAGCGCCCCGCGCGGCTCGGGCCCTGGGCAATTCAAAGGCGAGGGCGAGTGGTAGATAAGGCAGAGGAAGGCGACAAAAGATCTGGGGCAAGACTCAGATGAAGAAGAAGGATCTCACGCCAAGACGCCAAGACGCAAAGGAAGGAGGCTAAAGCAGCTCTTCCTTCTCCATCTCGGCGCGCAGGATGGGCGGTAAGGCCTGGGTCCGACCTACGATGATCACTGCGTCGCCTTCGCACAGCGATTCGTCGAGAAAGCCGCTTTTCAGGACATTTCCATCAGCTCGCTGGATAGCCAGAACGAGTAAATTTCCTTCGGCGAGATCCTGCAACTCCTGGACCTTTTTCCCAACGAGAAACGTGTTTCGATGCAGGCGCAGTTCATCAATTTCGACACCGAGCCGCTTAAGTTCCTCACCAACAATTCCCCGACTATCACCGAGGAATTTCATCGTCGCCGGACGCGTGATGATGTGAGCGATGCGTGAGCCGCCAATGGTAGCAGGCAAAACGACTTCGTTCGCACCAGCCTGCAGCAGCTTTTTCTCGGTACTAGGCTGCTCGCCTCGGGCGATTATCAGAAGGTTGCGGTTCAGATTCCGAGCGGTCAACGTGATGAAGACATTTAACGTATCCTGCGGGAGGACCGTCGCCAGCACTTGCGCGCGTTCGGCTCCGGCGCGGATCAACGTTTCTTCCTCGGTGGCGCTTCCTTTTACAAAAAGGTAACCTGCCGCTTCGGCCATGGCCAAGCGGTCATCGTCAATATCCACGACGACAAATGGAAACCCGTTTGCGGCGAGATCGTGCGCCAGAATTTGTCCGATCCGGCCGTAGCCACAAATGATCGCGTGCCGGCTGATGCCTTCGACTTGACGGCTCTTTTTGAGTTCTCCAATGACTTTCAAAATTTCTCCTTCTGTAATGAAACGAATGACTTCACCGATGACGAAAACGACGGCGCTGGTGCCGCCAATAATAACCAGCATTGTAAAAATTTTCTGCCAAGCATTGATCAGTGGATGAACTTCGCCGAAACCGACGCCGAACATCGTGATGACCACCATGTAAACGGAATCAATCAACGACCAACCAAACGTCAGATAACCCACAACCGAGACGAGAAAAACAGCGAGCAAATACAGCAAGCTTCGCTGAAGCTTTCGAAAGATCCCGAAATTGAGGGGCGCGGGCATGAACGAACGATGGGGGTACCAAGCAGCTTGTGCTGAGCGCGTTGTCTAGGCCAGTGGAAAAGCGGAATTGCGTCGGCTTTCAGTTGAGTTAGAAATTGCACGGGACCACGCGAACACGCATCATGGGTGTAAGCCCAGCCAATAGTCCAAAGGCGTTGATTACTTCCATCGATGTGTCGGAAGCATCGGTCGCCGAAGCCAGAAGGGCTGTCCACGCGACCGGCATCAACAATGTGACGGTGCGGCAGGCAGACATCTTCCATTTACCGTTTCCGGCTGCGTCATTCGATCATGTCTTCCTATGCTTCGTTCTTGAACACCTGGCCCGACCCGTTGAAGCGCTGAAAGCGCTTAAATACATCTTGAAGCCCGGTGGAACTATTACGGTGATTGAAGGCGATCATGGCTCCGCCTACTTCTATCCGGACAGCGATTTTGCGCACCAGGCTGTCCGTTGCCAAGTGGCACTGCAGGCAAGAGCAGGTGGGAATGCGTTGATCGGACGAGCGCTTTACCCGTTGCTCAGGGAAGCTGGTTTCAGCGGAGTTCATGTCTCACCGCGAATGGTCTATGTCGATTCCAGCAAGCCCGATCTGGTCGAGGGATTCACAAAGAACACTTTTGCCGCAATGATCGAGGGTATTCGGAAGCCTTCCGTTGAATCGGGGATGATGAGCGAAGCCGACTTTGATAAGGGCATCGCCGACTTGTACCGTACTGCAGAAGCCGACGGCGTTTTTTGCTACACGTTTTTTAAGGCAGGTGCTGTTAACGATTCCCAGGCCGAGCTCCCGTCGAAGCAAATGACAAATAGCAAATAGCAAATAACGCCTCGATGGGCCTGGTCGGAGGCCCGGGAAGAAAAGAGGAATACGGTCTAGACGAACAGCGCCGTCGAAGACAAAAGCACTAACAAAACTCTGCTTCGCTTTATGTTCTATATACCAATCATAGCCGCCAGCACGCGACGAGATCGCCAAAGCATCAAAGTCGCACGATTCGTTTTGGCCCGATTGCAACAATGGCCCGATGTTCAAACCGAATTGCTCGATCTGCTCGAGTACAATCTTCCCATCATGGAAGAACGACTACATCGCCGTGACGATCCGCCACCGCGCTTGCAGGAGTTCGGCGACAAGATCGGTCGCGCCGATTCGCTAATCATCGTGACCCCCGAATACAACAACGGCTATCCGGGCGTACTCAAAAATGCACTCGATTATCTGCTGCCCGAATATGAGCGAAAGCCCATTGGCATCGTAACGGTTTCTGCGGGCGGCTTTGGTGGCATCAACTGTTTGGCGCAACTCCGATTGGTGACGCTTGGCATGGGTGCCTTTCCGATTCCGGCAAGTCTGACTGTCTCTCGCGTGCGCGACAGTTTCAACGAAGACGGCACTCCCAATGATGCTGCCTACGAAAAACGGGCTGCTGAATTCTTAGGTGAAGTCATGTGGTTCACGGAAGCGATCGCAGACCGGAAGGCCAAGGCGAAATGATGAGGGTGCAAAGCGACACATGACAAATGACAAACGGAGGCGAGAAGTCTGGAGACAGGAGCGGCGACTGTCCGGTTAGCTCGCTGGCTCGATGCGAGCTCAAGACGTCCCCGGAGGTTGTGTGCGTTAAGCCGCCAGAAACCGCAGTCGCCATCGCTCCGTTCGCGGCTAAACGATGACGCAGCGAAAAGTCCGGATACCCAGGCCGAACCAGGAGCCAGGAGTGTGTTCACTCGGTTCCCCCAGCTCAGCGTGGAACAGTTCTGCTTTGTGGTAATTTGATACGGCTCGATCGAGTAGTACCAAATCATCCGTTGTAGCCATAGAATTGCGGGCATTATTTCCGCAAGTTGAGGACATAAATTTGAACCGCCGGGGCTTCACGCGAGGGGTAGCATGCCAGAGCGCGGATAATAGCCCGAGTCGGATGCGAGAACCGGCACCCCTCTCATGAAACCCCGGTAACACGACCGCGAGAATGAGAACTTATATCGTCGCCAGAGATTACGAGGACGGCCACCAGCTTACCCGGTTTGTGACAACCGATGACGAAAAAGAACTCCGGAAGCACTGGACACGGATTGCGCGGGTCGAAGACATGCACAACGGCATCATACAATTGGCTGCGTGTTGCAACGACGGGGCGGTCGCTTGATCGGTTGGCAAGCCACAACCGAAGTGATTGGTGAGAGGAGAGACATGACTCACGCGCGCCGACTTGTCGGACAGAGGGAGAATCCTCGCAAAAAACAAGAATCAGGAACCAGCGTAGTACAGAGGAGTTCCTACTTGGGTTCCTTTGGCGGCTAGACGTGAGACTTTCTAGTTTCGACTTGAACGGTTCCTCTGTTGTCTCTGTGATCTCCTGTTAAAGAGGTCTCTGCGCCGTTTTGTGAAATTCAAAATCCGTCTTTGCGTCTTTGCGACTTCGCGTGAGGTTTGTCGGAAGCGATGGAACTGCGTGCGCTTGGAAAAACGGGGCTGGAAGTCTCTCCGATCGGGCTGGGGTTGGCGGCGCTGGGCCGGCCCGGGTACATCAATATTGGGCATGGTAACGATCTGGCCGGTCAGTATGATGAAGGGGCCATGGAGGAACATGCGCATACGATGTTGCAGGCGGCTTACGATCACGGAGTACGGTACTTTGATGTCGCACGGTCCTATGGGCTGGGGGAAAAGTTTCTGGGCACCTGGCTGGAGCGGGAACGGTGCGATCGAAATGTGACGGTTGGATCGAAATGGGGTTACACCTACACCGCGAACTGGAAAGTTCACGCTGACTCGCACGAGGTAAAGGATCACTCGCTGCCCGTGCTGCGGCGGCAATGGGCTGAGAGTAGATCGCTATTGAAGAACTTCCTTCACATCTACCAGATCCATTCTGCATCGGCAGAGACTGGCGTACTCGAAAATGCGGAGGTATTGGATGAGCTGGCCCGGTTGAAATCGATCGGAGTACGGATCGGTCTTTCTTTGACTGGTCCCGACCAAGCCAAGTCGTTGGGCAAGGCGATGGAGATTCAAATCGATGGCGTGGCGCTGTTCGATACGGTTCAGGCTACCTGGAATTTGTTGGAACAGTCGGCGGGTCCGGCGCTACTGGCAGCGTCTCGTGCGGGTCTTGGGGTTTTGATCAAGGAAGCCCTGGCCAATGGGCGCTTGACCGAGCGCAATACCAATCCGGAATTTCGCCCAAAGCTTGCCGCCCTAAGGCGGGAAGCGACCGAGTTCCAGACGACCGTTGACGCTGTTGCCCTGGCCGTGTGTCTCGCGCAGCCGTTCGCGGATGTGGTGCTGAGCGGGGCGACGACCGTAACGCAGTTGCAATCGAATTTGCGTGCGACAGCTCTGGAGTTGAGCGAGGCATCCCGACAAAGCCTCTCCGCTTTCGTCGAACCGCCGGAGACATATTGGGCAATCCGAAAGACGTTAGCATGGAACTGAGGCGCTGGCGCGAATAGCCGATAGCCGACAGCCGATAGCCGATAGCCGATAGCCGATAGCCGATAGGGCGCCCCGATCAAAGAGGCTTCAGGCCTTTCTCGATCTGGGCCCGACGCGGCTCAAGAAATGGGGGTAGCGCCAGGCGTTCGCCCAACGTTTCGGCCGGCTCATCGGTGGCAAAACCTGGGCCATCGGTAGCCAGTTCGAATAAAATGCCGTTCGGCTCTCGAAAATAAAGACTCCGGAAATAGAAGCGGTCAATCTTTCCGCTGTTCGGGATACCGTACTCATCAAGGCGATCGGCCCACGCGTCGTACTGGTCATCCGGCACCCGAAACGCGATGTGATGGACGCCGCCCGCTCCAGTCTGACCGATCGGCAGTTCCGGGCGCAGCCGAACATGCAGCTCGGCGGCGGGACCGCCCTGGCCGATCTCGTAGACATGAACCACGCCATCTGTTGGTTCCTTGAATTGACGGACCGAGCGCATGCCGAGCAGCTCAGTGAGTACCTCGACGGTTTTCGGCATCGTCGGTATCGTGATTTCCACCGGTCCGAGCCCATGAATCTGGTGTTCGGCTGGTACCGGGCTCTTTTCGTACGGCGTGCCGTGGGCGTGATCCTCCACCAACATCAATTGCTGACCTTCATGATCCTCAAAGAGGAGCGAAGCGCGGCCGGCGCGCTCAACGATCTCCCCCACGTTCTCGGCCGCTTCCAGATGTTTTCTCCACCATTCGAGCGATGTGCGATTCGCGACACGGAGGGCGGTCCTTGTGATCATCCGATTACCGAGACGGCGCGGCGCGATAGCAGCCCAATCGAAGAAGGTCAGATCCGTGCCCGGCGAACCCTTGGCGTCGGCATAAAACAGGTGATAGGCCGAGACATCATCCTGGTTCACGGTCTTTTTCACTAACCGCATACCCAGGACCTGAGTATAAAAACGCAGGTTATCTGAGGCCCGAGCGGTAATGGCGGTTACATGATGAATACCGAGCAGTGGCAAATTCATACGGGAGAAGTATCTCACGCTAAGGCCAGCCCGCAACGCATCGCTAAGCGAAGCCCCGCTCACATCGTTACCCCAAGTGTTTCGGGTGGGTGTTGCGGGCAGCTTTTTTGCGTGAGGCATTCATATCATGCTTTGGCATTAATCGTTTCTACTCTGTCGGCTTATTGCCGTCGGCTTAGACGAACTGCAAGATATCAGATGGAAAGTATTCGCCGGCCAATCGATTTGGTCATTGCCATCGGCGCATTGGTCTCTTTGAGTTTCATCGCTCAAGCGGCTGATCAGGGGCAAGAGCCTGAGAAGAGCACTATTGAACCTCCATACTTCGAGGTGCCGAAAGATCACGCCGCGATGCATCGCGCGGTAACCGAGGCCCGGAAAACAGTGGGCGAATTTATTGCTGCGCTGAAGCATCCCGCTCCGGGTCAACAAGATTTCGAGATCAAAAAGGCATTCGCTCAGAACGGTCAGGTAGAACATATCTGGCTGTCGGATGTGCAGCTCGTCGGCAGCCGATTTCAGGGCCGGATAGATAACCAGCCGCGCAAGATCCAGGGATTGAAGCTGGGCCAACTCGTTTCGATCAATCGGAATGAGATTTCCGATTGGCTCTATGTCGATCACGGAAAACTGGTGGGCGGTTATACCGTTCGGGTTCAGTACAACGAGCTATCGGCCAAGGAAAAACAGGAATTCGATCGAGCAGCCGATTTCAAGGTCGAGAAATGAACTGAAAAAGGGACAGACGATGAAAATTAAATTCTTAATTGCCGCAGCCGCAATCCTTCTGCTCGGCGGATGCGCCGGCGACGCTTTTTTTGGTCCGGTTGGTGGTCCTTACCTCGGTGGCTTCGGTCCGTACTATGGGGGACACCATTTCTTTGGGCATAATTTCGGTGCGAGACATTTCAGAGCCGGCCATAGTTTCGGCGGTTTCCATGGCGGTGGGTTTCACGGAGGCGGGTTCCATGGTGGCGGCGGCCACCGGTGAGAGGTGAGAGGTAATTACTGATTACTGATTACTGATTACTCTTTGCCGTCTAATGTTCGGACGGCACTCAAGCCTTGCCTGAGTCAACCGATAGAAAGAAAATCCCGATGAAAATGGAGACCGAAGCAATCGAAACGATGTACCAAACCCATTCCGTGACTATCTGGCCGATAACAGCCTACGTAGGGAAGCGCGTGCAGACGAAGGGCTTTGGTCTCGCTATTGATGGCAGGCGATTGCCCGTGTTCTGCCCCAACTACGATAGCGCTCTAAAATACGCTCGCACCCGGATCGACGAGTAACTTCGATAGCGTTCTGGAAGCAGAACGTTTTCCGTTTAAAATCCGTCTCTGCGTCTTTGCCGCTCGGCGTGAGATCTTGCTGTGTTTCGTGGTCGCGCGAGCGCTTGGAGAAACGCAGCGATACGCATGACGCCTTTCTCATTTGTCATCGGCTGCACGCCAGCGCCTTCACGGCACTCGGTAGAACGGATCAGGTAATAGAAATTTTTTTTCCGCGTGACCACCGCGCAAGTCGGAGGGCTGATCGCCCATATTGGCGATGATGGTGTAGCCCGTGTGTTCGATCTCCATGCGCACCGGTGTCTTAAAATCGGCGGCGGAAGCGTAATGCGCGCCGTTCGGCACCATAAAGAGTCGGGTATAGCCTCCATAACCCGTTTTGCTTAAATTGCGCTCGGTTGCTGCACGTTGCGATTCCGGACGGCCGGTGATAAAGAACACTGCGACATTGGCGGAGCGGGCCGTGCGAAATACCTGCAGTGTCGGCTTAATCGCCGGATCACGCGCAAGCTGATCCCAGGCTGCCCAGCCGCAAGGTGCGCCGGAACCAGGATTGCATGGACCTGCGATCGGCCGACCAAAATCATCCAGCTTGATGATTTCCCAGTTCGATAGCGCGGTCTCGTCAATGTCGAGTACCAACGCGGGGCGGTGAGCGGTAGCGGCGCGAACGGCTATCCAACGGTCTGCCTGGTTGGCGACTATCGCCAGGTCGCGGTCATAGGCGCCGGAATCGTGATAGGGGCGCGCCGCGATCCCGGCGTCACCGACATTGGCCGGTTGCGTCGTCACCGTGATGAATGCGGAATGTTCCGATGCGGCACAGGACGCGAGCAGTGGAAGCACGACCAGGGCGAGGCGAGTAAGCATGGCACTCCGTCGGAGCGTGCCGGAGTTTTGATTATTTATCGTAGGACGAAGTTATAGTTGGAGATTCAACACCGGTGCACGCAGAATTAACAAAGACAGTTAAAAATGAATGTGCGTGATATTTAAGGTTTCGGGATTCAAACGGATGGGATCGGTGGAACCGGAGACAAGTTCGTTGTACAAGCTTTTTACCGCGGCCGATTCGGCGCCATCGGCTATTTCGATGTTCACCTGGAAGTTTTCCGAGAAGTTCAGAAATATTCCCCCGCGCGGACTTGCCTCAATCCGGAGTAATTGACTCAAGGGGATGTACGCAATCTTTTCTTCTCTAGAAATAATTTCGAAAAATCTTTCGTTCACGCGTAGCACTGTATCGATGCACGGGGGGTTGGGAAGAGAGCAAAGATCAGCCGTTGAGGCAGAGCTTGGAACCGCCGGCTTCCATTTGAGGCCGTTTTTCCTACGAGACTAGCGATCTTTGCGATGGGTCGCTATGGCTTAGCGGTATGCATCCGTTGTATGTCGCGGGTTGGTCGTTTATGCTCTCGTTCTGTTGCGCCGGTCCCACCATGGCCGAAGATCCGATCATTGTTCATTACTCGGATCCCAGCCTGGCGCGGCTGGAAAAACAGCTCGGAGTTACCGCGGCTCAGCGGGATCGTTTCGAGGACATCGTCGTCAAATATCGTGATCCGATCAACAACGGCGCCGCAGGCAACGGAAACGAAGGCGATACGCGGCCGTCGGGTGACCAGGGACAAAAGCATGGACGCGGTCGAAAAAGTAGTACGGGGATTTTCGGTGGCGGTCGACGAAATATTTCGCGTCAAGAAGAGGATGAGTTGGCGACCATTCTAACGCCAGAACAGATTAAGCGGTTCGAGGAGCTCAACGGCAAGAAGTCCAGAGGGCAGGCCGGAGCGAATGACAAATGACGGCGTTTGGTTGTAGCTGCCGGTAGTCGGCGACATCGATCAGCTGATCGTGCAAAGGCCGCAGGGTACTTCGATGGCCGACGCTGACCAAGGTAGGGCGCCAGGACGCAGTGAGCAACCGACTGTAAAGACGTGCTTCGCTCGGTTCGTCGAGGGCGGATGTCGCTTCATCGAGGAAGAGGAAATCTGGTTTTGCCAACAGGACGCGAGCAAACGCGAGACGTTGTTGTTCGCCGAGCGACAAGCGCTGGGACCAGTTGTCAACGGTATCCAGTTCCCCGGTCAGCTCGCTGAGTCCCACCTCTTCAAGCACCTCAGCGAGTGCCGCCGTTTGTCCGCTGCTCTTTTGATCATATGGATAAAGCAGCGTCCTGGCGAGTGAGCCGAGCGGCAAATAAGGTCGTTGCGGCAGGAAGAGCATCACGCCTTTTCCGATCCGGATCTCGCCCCGGCCAAATAACCAGATTCCAGCGATGGCGCGGAGTAACGTGCTTTTGCCTGCCCCAGTCGGGCCGGTGATAAGCACCGCTTCACCATTGGTCGACGCGAAAGTAACCGCCACCAAAAGTGGAGTGCCATCTGGCAGATTGAGATCGAGCCCCTGAACCGCGAGACCAACGCCAGCCCGGCGAACGATGATCTGGTGCGCTATCCGAGTTGACGCATGGATGGCCGACAGACGTTCATCGAACCCAATCAGTCGTTGGGTCACTGCCTGTAAATTGGCGATATCGGTGTAAGAGGTGATGATGAATGAAAGCGAGCTTTGCACCGAGGAAAAGGCGTTGACCACTTGCATCAGGCCGCCTAGCTGGAGTTGCTTTGCGAAGTATCGCGGTGCGACGGCCACCACGGGAAAAATGATGGCGATTTGAGCGTAGCCGGACGTAAACCAGGTAAGGCGTTTCTGCTGTTTCATTACCTGACAAAAGTTCTTGAAGACGCTTTGAAAGCGCTCATGGAAGATACCGAGTTCGACCGGTTCACCGTGGTAAAGAGCGACGTTTTCCGCGTTCTCCCGCAAGCGAACGAGGCTGAATCGAAAATCCGCCTCGAACCGCTGTTGATCGAAGTTCAACGGCACCAACGGTCGACCGATCTTGATGGTCAACCAAGTGCCGGCACCGGCGTAAATCAGCGCGACCCAGACGAGGTAGGCGGGTATGCGCAGGGTTATGCCGTGACCCAATGGGAGTTCGGCCGGCCCGGAAAGTCCCCACAGAATAACCAGAAACGAAACCAATGAGACGACTGAAGTGAGCAGTCCAATGGACAAGTTCAGCACGTAGGTGGCGAATAGATTCAGGTCTTCCGAAATGCGCTGGTCTGGATTGTCGGTAGTGTTCTGCAGCTGCAGTTGATAATAGGCGCGGTTATCAAGCCATGCGCCAAGGTACTGGCGGGTTAGCCAGCGCCGCCAACGTAACCGCAGCATCTGGCTGAGATAGAGGGCATAGACCGAGATGGCGATAAAAAGCCCGGCTAAAATGCAGAAGACACCGATCTGCCGAAAGAACTCTTCGCCATTAAATGCTTGGAGCGCGTTGTAGAAAGAATTGTTCCATTCGTTGATCCGCACAGTGATATAGACGTTACCCAGATTCAGCGCGATCACGGTCAAGAGGAGTCCCCAAGCCGACCATTTCTCTTCGGATGTCCAATAAGGCTTAGCCAGTCGCCACAGATCGCGTAATACGCTTCGCTTTGTCCTGTCCACAGTCTGCAAATGATCTGTTGGAACCTAACTGCATTCGGATGGCTGGTTCCTTGCACCAGGATTACAAGCGGGAAAGGAACGCCGGGAACGGTGAGAGGTGAGAGGGCGGGTCCCGGGATAAGCGATATCCAACGTTCTGTCATAGGTCCCATCCGTCCTATGGGTCCTATAGGGTCTATGGGACATTTGCACCCTGCCAAACGCCAAACGCCCGTTCGCGGTTCAGCGATTCCGAAAATAGAAGCAGGCAATCCCGAAAGCGGAACGACAGAGGGGAAAGCACCCTGAGTACCAATCTAATAAATATTCGTAATTACTTCACAAGCAATTACTTATAAAATACGAGGATTTAATGGCACTTGAGCTGCTTAGAGTTGGTCCAACGACTTTCGGACACTACCCATCAACGTCTGAGAGATGAAACTTATGGCCTTGATTAAATGCAACGAATGTTCTGCGGCAATATCCGAGACCGCGCAATGCTGTCCGTCGTGCGGATTCACGCGCGCACAGCCCAAAACAAAAAAATGGCTCGAGCTCCTGAGCACGGCGTGCGGACCGTTGATCTTATCGGCTGCCGGCACATTGCTTGCCTATATCACCTTTGTCCATCAGACCGAAACGCAGGAAGCCGAGAAGCTCCAGTCCATGATCGAATCGGCAGTGAGCAACGATAAGTCGAAAGAGCGAACCGCTGTCCGCCTGGTCAGTTATCTCGCCAATTCCAACCAGCTCTCCACCAGTTTTGCGCTCAGCATTCTCGGCACCGTTGCCCGAAACGATGACGATGAAAAACTTCGGACCGAGATTTATGACGCAATTGAAAACCTGACGGAAAAAGGTTCTCTCAAGCTGGCAATGCTCGATCAATACGATCAGCTGGAGATCTTCTGTTTGCGAGCCGCTCTCACTCCCGCCCAATATTGGCGCCAGGTCAACCTTCATCGGATCGAACAGTTTGCGAATGATAAAGCCTTGAAATATCGGGCGGCCACGAAATTGCTTTCGCTGGCCGAAGACGTGCTGAGTCCCCAGGCTGTGATCGATATCCTGCTTTCAGAGCCGATTCGGGTCAGCGACCCTGATTTAATCGAACGATCAATTCCTATCTTGTGTAAGGCCGTGAGACAGCGATCGAATAACAGCTCTGACAATGATGTCGTGGAATTTTTACAGTCTGTGGCGCGACAGACGGTCGCCACCAATCGAGACGGTCTCCGGTCCCAGGTCAGACTGCTTTTGGCCGGAGCGCTGGTGGCGAAAGATCCGGCTGCACAGGCGACTTCGTTAAAAGAAATTGCTCGGATTACGGTTTCCAACCCGGACTTGAACGATGATACCGAACAACTGTTCGACACGATCGTTCAAAGCACCGGCGATGCTAACCTTCGGCAGATTGTGGATACGGCGCGCAACTGTCTGGCGCTCGAAAAGCAAAGCAGCCGTAAGCAATCCTGAGGGAAACTCAGGTCAGGACTTCCCGGCAACACTCCGACTTAGGCGAATGCGGACGCGGGGCGTTCGCTTTCGACCGACGTTTTACACTGGATGTTGTGCCATTTATTTTTGAATTCCACATCCTGTAGTGTACTTTCCGAAAGTGCCCATGAACAGACGTCGCCAACGACCCCTCAGGAGACGATCAAAAACCCAGCCAAGCGGCTCCGGGGAAGGACAGGATTGGGCGAAGGCACTGATTAAAAGAGCGGCTCCGGGCGCCTTGCTCGCCCTGGGTGTGGCCATGGCGATAGGTTTTGGTCTGTTTTTCTCGTTCGCAGCGAGGAACACTCGACCGAAGAAGTCAGGGATTACAACCGGTCGAGCACGGACAGAACGTGAACATATCGTTTCGGCGACAACACCATCTCCGGTGCCGATCGAGAAAGAGAGTCGGACCAATGCGGTCCCGCCGAACCAGGATTTAGTGCATTCCGGAACGATCTTGGCGGAAGATTCGGCCCATGATCGATCTCCTGTGCCAACTCCGGTTCCCACTGCTGCACCGCTTTCGCAACCCACGGCGAATGTAAGTGACAACAGATCGCGCGACCTAAAGCGATCTGGGGTGGACCGCAAGAGTGTCGAGAGAGAACGCCGGGAAGCCGAGCGCAAAAGGTCGCGGTTGGAAGCCATGTACCAAAAGCACGAGATATCCAGCGAGGACTACAAAAAGGGTCAAGACGAGTACAAAAATGAGATCGCAAAATACCGAAACGCGGTGAGTGGCGCGGAGTCAACGAATGAATAAGGACTCTGTCGTGGCAATCGTCGTGGCGCGACTGCGATCCTCGATGCGTTCAAATTCCTGCTCGATTATTCTTTCGATCCGCCGGTTTTCCTTCCGATAAGAACGCTTGGCGCCGACGCTCGTTTCCAAGAAGGCGCGGTCTTGACGGTTTTTCTTTTTGCCTGCTAGCCTAAAACTCCTCCAGAGAAATTCCTTCTTGGCTTCTTTTTGGCGGTTTCGTTTCCGCCTTTCTGGCTAGACGTGAGATTTTCTCGATTCACCTGAGCTGAACGGTTCCTCTTTTGTCTCTGAGAGCTCCTGTTAAAAAGATCTCTGAGCCCTTTTGTGAAAATCAAAATTCGTCTTGGCGTCTTGGCGACTTGGCGTGAGGTTTTCTGGCGATGCGGCACTTGAACGAGTCTGATTTGAGGTTTCTGGTCGAAACGGTAGCCACCCACCGCCGTGATTACGATCACATCATGAACCTGATTCGCGATAAAGAAGATCTCCTCGAGCCGATGCTGGAGGATCCGAAGCTGGTGGAACGGCTCTTTCGAGAAGAAGAAACCTTTGTGCGCATCTCTCCGCACCTCCTTTTTTCAGTGTTATTGCGGCGAGTACGCATGGACTTAGAGAAGGAGTCATATGTCTTTGAGGTGGAATCCAAAGGGAAACGTATTCCGGTCTTTGAAGCTCCGGCGGTGGCCGAGCTGCTCGCCAACAAGCAGACCTGTGATTATCTCGCCGAAATGCTTTCTTCTTTCGTCCGGACAAACAGCGGCGTGATCTATTGGAAGGAGCGCGGTACCTGGCACAAAAAGCGGTTCAGCGATATCGATATCGATGACATGATCGAGTTGGCTCGTATCATTGATCCGGAGATGCGGCCGGCGCTCTATCGACGGATCGCTGATCTCACGCTGTTCTTGAGCGGGATTTTTCCCGATCACGCGACTCGGTTTGCGGCGCGCCGGACGACAATGCTTTCAGCAGGACGTACAATGAAAGATTACGAGCAACAGGGAAAGCGCTTTTACCGGGTAGCCGAGCGAGAAGCAGATCAGGACCACTTGCGGCCAATTCTCGCGATGCTGGCTGAGCAATTCACCTTGGCCCGGCGCGCGCTCAACACCTTGGGCGACCGTTATCTCAAGACGTACCGCGGGCGCTATTTTGATACGCCGAGCGAAGCGAGGTAGATGAGAGCGTGGGGAGCGGGTTGAGGAGTGATTGGTGAGAGGGAAGTACGCCCTCGGTGTGTATACCTCGCAAACGCGGCCGCTCCGAAACGCGACGGTACTTGTTCGGTTCACCAATTACCAATCACCTTTCACCTCTTACCTTCATCCCTTTGTGTCTTGGCGTCTTTGCGTGAGGTTTTCCGGCGTTAATCTTCCGCGCGTTCGCCGCCCGGACACATTTTCACCAGGCGCGGGTTGAAGCGGCCGAGCATTTCGACCAAATCGGTCTGTGCGGCCATGACTTGGGCGATGTCTTTGTAAACTCCGGGCACTTCGTCGAGTCCCGCGGACAACAATATGACGTCGCGCGCCGCGAGCAGCTTCTTCACCTCGTTCCAGGTAAATGACTGTAACGCTTTGGTGCGGCTCATCACCCGACCCGCTCCATGCGCAGCGCTATGTAGCGATTCCACCTCGCCTCTACCGCGCACCACAAAACCAGGCGACGCCATCGAACCTGGAATGATACCAAGCACGCCGGCGCCGGCGGGTGTTGCCCCTTTGCGATGAACAATCACCTCGCGCTCAATGCCATTAACCACGTGCCGTTCTTTCCAGGCGAAGTTGTGGTGGTTCTCGATATCGAGGATCACGCGCGCTCCAAGCTTACGCGCAATGTGATGATGAATGAGCGCGTGATTCGCAGCGGCATAGCGACCCATCAAGTTCATCGCGGCCCAGTATTCTTGTCCGGCCGCTTCACCGATCGAAAGCCAGGCAAGGTGCTTCAGTTCTTTGGGAAGTTCAGGATGTCGCTCCATCGCAACACGGCTGTAGTGTTGGCAGACCTGCGCACCGGTGCCGCGCGAACCGCTGTGCGAAAGTAGTGCGAGGTATTCACTGGGTTCGAGTCCAAGCTCGTTGGTCTCCACCGTGAAAGCGGCGAATTCCACGAAATGATTGCCGGAACCACTCGTGCCGAGCTGCGCCCATGCTTTGTCACGAAGACGCTGTGTGACGGGTGATACGGTCCAATCCTCGTCCATGATCTGGTGTTCGCGACGCTGCTTAAAGTTTGCTCCGATCCCGAAACGGGTCTCGCTCTCGATGATATTGGCGAGACGATCCTTCTGGCCGGTGATCGTGTTCGCCTTTCGGTCGAACACCGTCAATTTCATGCGGCAAGCGATATCGACTCCCACGCCATAGGGGATCACGGCATTCTCGATCGCCAGTACGCCGCCGATCGGCAGACCGTAACCGACATGGGCGTCAGGCATTAGCGCACCCGCAACCGCGACCGGAAGCGCGCACGCATTCGCCATCTGCCTCACCGCTTCCGGATCAAGTCCCAATCCCCATTGACGCCACGGCGCGCGCCGCGGCTCGCTTTGCGGCACGTCGGTCGGGTTCACTTCGTTTGGGTTCATCGATGAGTCGGGAGTCGGGATTTTCTGAGAAACTGACCGCTAATGGACGCGAATCAGTGGACTCAATTCATAGTCGTTCGCGGTTCATGGTATGAAAACAAACTTGTTGCGATTTGAGAATTTTCATCAATATACGGCAATTCCATGACGAATTGGATCATCAGTACTGTTTTGCTCCTGGGTCTCCAGTTGCCCGTTCGTGCCGCCGAGGAGAACTTTCGTGTCTTTCGGCCGGTCGATCCGGTCGACCTGGAGAAGAAGGTTCCGACTGGGTACGGTCGGGTTTTTGTGGAAGCGGGGCGCCAGTACAATCTTGATCCGATATTGCTCGCAGCCATTTCTGCGCACGAGTCAGGCGGATGGAAAAGTGCAGCAGCACGTCACAAGAATAATTGGATGGGATTAAGGACGAGCAGGGGAGCGAAGCGTTTTTCAAAATCGGAAGAGTCGATTTATTATGCGGCGCAGCTCCTGAACCGGAAGCCGTTCAAGGGCAGGAATACTTTAAGCCAGATTGCAGCGGTGTATTGTGCCAGCAACCCTGGATATTGGCGGACCTGCGTTCTTGATTGGGAACGCAGATTAGCAGGGCGAAGCTTCCGCTGAGCCCTGGGTAATCACGGTCTCCATTGTCCGGGCGGACAGGGGCGCGGATTATCGTAGTCGTAACAAAAATCGTAGGGATAGCCAAAATCGAACGCCTGACGGACTCGTGTCCAAAAAGAACAAGGATCTCCGCAGCAGCGACGGGAATACGAATGGTATACGACCTCATCGTTGCCCGCGTTTGCTGTGAACGGTAGCATCGACGACAACGCGAGGGCAGCAAAAATTGGGATCAACGACCGGGATTTCATAGCGAGAAGGTACAGATTCAATAGCCGAGAGCAAACGAGGGAGCCAGTCAGAACATCGCTAAGGCAAACTTTTTTGAAACTTCCTTCGCTTCGAGTGGTTCAGCTCTTAGGAGCAATGACTCCGAAACGAACAATCTAATAAGAATAACAAATATCTTATGACAAAAACGATTCTTCTCCTCGCTGCGCTCGTTGGGTTAGCCTCCGGCGTCTATGCGGCAGATCCAAGCCCCAGCGCAAGCCCTGGTAAAAAGCCGCATCATGGTCACCACCACAAGACTGCAGAGCCTTCTGCCTCCCCATCGGCTACCCCGTAAGGGTAGCGATCCAGACGAATAACGAATACGCGAAAAGCGTAATCGATTTAGCCCGGGGTGAGGCACGGCTTCACCTTGGGTTTTTTTGCGGTTTTGCGATCGCGGTGTTCCTTCGTGGCGATTTCGGCCGCTCGCCAACGGCTTCGTGCGCTATCTGCCATTGGCAGCCGTAGCTTTTTGTTTGATCAATTGAAGCGAACGCTTTTCGTCGATCAATTGGCGTTTGCCGTCTGCGCTCGGAGTCGATCCCGCGATGATCAATTCCTTAGCTTTCTTGGCGGTAAGCGAAGGATCGATGGCAAACAGTTTGGCGGCCAGATTGGTCACCTGAGGTGCCGCCATCGAAGTGCCCGAGAACTTAACCTTTTTCCCGCCGGGGATGAAGCTTTCCACATGGTAGCCGTTGGCATAGACGACCACCGTTTTGCCGTAGCTGGTGAAGCTCGTAGCATCTCCCGCCTGGTTGGTCGCTCCGACCGTAATGAGGTTAGGAAGTTCCAATGACGGCGGGACGTCTTCGAGGAATCCAGCATCGCTATCGGAATTTCCAGCCGCGGTGACAAAGAGGGTGTCTGGTGCGGCATTCATCGCGTCAATGATCGCCTGTTTCCAGATAGAGAAAAGCTCAAGCGCTTCTTGCTTCCGCTCATCGCCAGTCTGATTGCCTTTGGTTCGGGCCAACCACTCCTCAAATTCTTGCGGGTCGTCGCCCCAGCTCAGGTTCACTGCCCGCACCTTGTGTTCGGCGCAGAATTGGCCAATCCGTTTGAAATTTGCCGCCATCCGATGGGCCCAATCAGTACTTGGCGGAAAATGCAGTTCGCGGCTCAAGCCGTCGTTGAACCGAAAAACGACCAGTCGTGCCGCCGGATTCCCCTTGATCGCGATACCGGCAACGTGGGTGCCATGAGCCATATTGCCAAAGAAAGAGAGTCGCTCGAACATCGTGTTCACGTCGTCTTTCGACATTGTGGCAAGGCGTTTTTTGAACGATTCCGTTACCGGAGTTTCAACACCCGCACGCAGATCCGAGAGTGCTTCAAGGTCCTCCGAGATTTCCGGGTACCGCTGTTTCTGTTCGGGAGTCAGCGGATACAGAGTGGAGTCAGAGGGATTACCGTCGTCGGTAAACGCAAGTCCTTGAGCAGGATAAGGAGCAGAATTGGGATAAGTGTAGAGTTGTCCAGGGTAAACAGCTGGATCAAAACCCGAGTCCCAGATCCCGACCAACACGTTCTCCGGATGATCTTTGCTGGAAAGTGTGACCTCGCGCGCCGCCCAGATATCAGGCTTTTGCGTGTCATGGGCAGCCACGTAGGCCTTTAATACATCCACCCGAATCGAGTTCAGCGGGAGTTTGATCCGGAGGTTCGTTCGAGTGTTCAATAGCGCGTAGATCGACTCGCGCGATAGACTGCCGGACTTGTCGATTTCCGGTTGCAGTTTCTGTTGAGCGTCACCGAGCAGAAATGGTTCAGAAAGCAATCCGGAAATGCTTCGGGCCGACTTGATCACATCCTGGACAACGTCCCAGGGCAGCGCATTGACCGCGTCTCGGTAAATTGACTCTACTTTTTGCTCGTACTCTGTGCCTGATTTGGCGGGAACACTTTGTTGCGCCTTTAAGATCGCTTCATCGAATAGACCGACGGTGAGCTTGAGATCCGGCTTTGACTGCAGTTCGCGAATTTTCCTGATCGTTTCGAGCCCACCAGCCGCGTCCCCCTTCAGCTCCTGCAGGGAGAGCTTGGCCGACAGAATGGAAATCAAAGTAGCATTGTCCTTGATGTCGTAGTCGGAAAAAAGTGCGTCGAGATCGGCCGTCGCCTTACTCACGGCAGAGTCGAATACGGAGTCGTCGGATTGGAGCAGAGTGCTGACGGACCCTGTGACCGGATAGGTAGCGCGCGGGAGGTCGGCCTGGCTGTGTACCTCCTTTTTGGGTTGATCGGCGAGAGCGGCGCTAGTCAGGAATAATCCGGTGAGGCCGAGAAAAAGGAAGGTCCGGTGAGGCATATGATTTTCTAAGCGAGGAAAGGTTGATTGAAAAGGGTGAAAGGCGTTTGGCAGTTGTCGGGAGCGCCGGTAGCGCCGGGAGAACGGCGTAGCCGTGATTCAGGATAGCCTAGGCGGAGTCCTAGGAATGGTAATAAAACAGGCGGGCTAGCGCTGAAAGCGCGTGAGAATAACAGATGTTTGTTAGGTGTCTGCTATTTGCCACATCCTGGGAAACATTTTCATTTTACCGAATCCTCTCGGCCATGCGATGTTGGGGACCAATTCCTAGGGCTTCGCCCTAGAGGCTATCCTGAGTCGCGGCTTTGCCCCGTCGTTCGAAACTCCTGAAGCTTCCACCTTCGCTAAAGCTATGGCGGACACGTCGTCGGGTAAGCCGGCGTTCCCGGCGTTGTGGGTTGCTGTGCGGTCACTTTTTCGTGATGCTGACGCGTGCGTGTCGAGAAACTGAAATATATTATCTGGGCAAAAGAGCTGTCGGGTGCGGTCGCCTTTTATCGTCGAGTGTTTGGCGCGGAAGTTACGCATCAATCGGAAGTAATGGCGGAACTAGTCGTCGCTGGAGGTATCCTCGGAATTCATGGCGGCGGTCAAGGTCAACGCACCTGGACCGGCCTCAATTTCCAGGTCGATGACCTTTTCGCAGCGTGCGACGCTTTGAAAGCCGCGGGCGGCGAAGTTTTGCGACCGCCGGTGGATACTCCGGAAGAACCTGCTCATTTGGCGATGTGCGTCGATCCGGACGGAAACGAGATTATGATTAGTCGGCGGCGATGACCGATGGGACTGATGGGACTGATGATTTTGCAGGGATCGCAGAGATCATGAAGAGTTCTAAGTATCTGTTTCCTCCGTTAGCTTTCGCCCAAATTTTCTTCGTGGCCTTCGGGATCTTTCTGTTAAGATAGGTTTCCTGATCCATGATCTATTTCTACCTCGGACAATTCGTGGTCTATGCCATCGTCGCTTTCGCAATGTTTGCTCTCGAGCAAGCGTTAAACGGACCGAAGAGGAGGAAATAGGGCCTACGCAATAGCCAATAGCCAATAGCCAATAGCCGAGAGGAGCGCCGGAAACGGCAAACGGTGATTGGCTGGCGCGCCGAGTTAGCGGGCGGAACCTCCAGGCGAGGGTGGACTTGTCGGCCGAGGCTTGCCTTCATCAAAAACCAAGCTGCCCGGTAGGCGTTGCGATGAGGTCTTGGCGTTGGACCTTTCCTCCGAACGATAGCGCTGAAAGCTTCACGCTGACACGGGCGAAGCGATTCGATTCTGAATGGCTTCGGCTGCGTAGAGCAGGAAGGAATTCAAAGCGATCGAGAGAAGAGCGCCAGCGACGATGAGACTCTGACCCTCGGCCGGGAGCAACCGCAAAGTCACGGCAGCTTCGGCCAGAATAAAGGAGAATTCTCCGATTTGCGCCAAGCCGGCAGCAATGGTCAGAGCGGTGCCGGTCGGATAACGAAGCAGACGGACGATCAAAAAAGTCACCACGAACTTGCCAAGGACAATGATCGCGACCACCGCCAGAACCCGTAGCGGCTCTCGAACAAGAATACTGGGGTCAAAAAGCATGCCCATGGCCACAAAGAACAGAGCGGCGAACGCGTCTTGGAGCGGCTGCAACTCCGTTGCTGCTCGATGGTGGTGGTCCGACTCGCCCACGACAAGGCCGGCAACGAACGCACCAAGAGCAAAGGAGAGTCCGAATAACTCGGATGCACCAAAGCCGATACCGATCGCTGCGACGACTACGGCAAGAGTGAAGAGCTCCCGAGAGTTGGTGGCAGCCACGCGCTCCAGAAGCCAGCGCAACAGGCGCGCACCAATCAGCAGCATGAACAAGATGAATCCGAGGAATTTACCAAGGAGGATACCGATTGGTAATAGTAATTGGCCAGTGGCTGGATTGTGGTCTGCGGAGACCATGCTGACCGGTTGCCCGTGCAATGAGTCAGCCAGCGCCGGCAGGAGCACCAGAATTAAGACTGTGACGATGTCCTCGACAACAAGCCAACCGATTGCAATTCGACCGCTTGTCGAGTCCAAAATGCCGTGCGTTTCCAATGCGCGAAGCAGTACGACTGTGCTCGCCACGGAGAGAGCCAAACCGATAATCAAACTAGGACCAAGACTCCAACCCCACAGACGTGTTACGACGCACGTCAGCGCGACCGCAAAGGGGATTTGGAGGAGGGCGCCAGGTAGGGCGACGTTGCGAACGGCCAGAAGGTCACGGAGCGAAAAATGCATCCCGACCCCGAACATCAACAGAATGACGCCGATCTCCGCCAGTTGAGGAGCCAGCTTGGCGTCCGCCACGAATCCGGGCGTATATGGTCCAACCATAACGCCGGCTAAAAGATAGCCGACAAGCGGCGGCAGGCCCACTCGCTTGGCAGCGTAGCCGCCAATCAAAGCATAGAGTAAGCCGAACGCGATGGTCGAAATTAACCCGATTTCATGGTGCACGGCTTATTCTCCACGGGCGGTGGCATATGACAATTGCGAAACGCCGGTAGTGCCAGTAACGTCGGGAACGCGTGGAACGCCGGGAACGCGTGGAACGCTAGTAGCGACGGTAAGGTGCTCAGCTTAAGCCTTCTGCTGTCCTTCTGTTTGAGATCTCAGGTTCTTTCGGGCTGTGTTACGGGAAGCTACGATAATTGCACAAAGTTCACCGGCTTCTGTTTGAAGACTGCTAACGCGTCGTTGGCGAATCATTCCGGTGTCCACGAGCATTTCCATCCAAAAAATTGACTCATCTGTTTCCTCGAAGGTAGTGCTCAGTTTGGAGATGAATTCCGCCCGAGACCGGGATCGTTGAGCCGCTCTGTAGTTTGCTGCTGCGGATGATGCAGCGGCGGCCAGCTGACGTTGGATCACGCGGCCCTTTGGAGTGTCTGGAATATGATCGATAAGATTGAAGACCCGAACGGCAAATCGCTTCATCCGATCACGCAGCGCCATATAAAACAATATTATTTAAAGTTACTTTATGCGACTGCTGAGATTAGCTTCCATTCGTACGATTAGAGTAACCCCGTTCCTGACACTAGAGGCGTTACAGTTTTGTTGTCACCGTTGCCGGCACTCTCAGTACCCCCGGCACTCCCGCGTTACCGGCGTTACCGGCGCTACCAGCGGCGTTGCTACTTGTCATTCCCATGGACTGATCGAGTGTTTTTGGTGAATAATCTTGAGAATCGAACTGCACTGGTAACCGGATCATCGCGTGGAATTGGCGCCGCGATTGCACGCAAGCTGGCGATGCATGGAGCCGAGGTCTTTATCCATGGGAGTCGAAACGCCGAGGTCGGGCAGAAGGTTGCCGATGAAATTCGGAGTGAGGGTGGCAAGGCGGAATTTCTCGTGGCGGACCTGCTGGAGCCAGAGTCGGTGGTCGAGCTCTTTGAGCGGCTGGGCGGCCGAGCCGAAAAACTAGACATACTGATCAATAATGCCGGAATTTTTGGTGGGGACGCTTTGGAAAGTGTGGAGCTGGAGGACATTCAGCGCGTCCTCACAGTGAATGTTACTTCCTTGATCATTGCGACGCGGGAATTTGTTCGCCGAACCAAATCGCGGAATGGGAAGATCATTAACATTTCTTCGGCGGCTGCGCGGTTCCCCGGATTGAATGCTTCGCTTTACGCCGCATCCAAAGCTGCGGTCGACGCGCTCGCGCGCAGTTGGGCGATCGAGCTTGGTCCTCGCGGAATCACGGTGAACTCGGTGTCCCCAGGGTTGATCGACACCGAGATGAGCGCCCAACACATGCCGAATCGAGAGACGGTTTTGCGCGGTGTGGCGCTCCGGCGAATGGGGTTACCCGATGACATCGCTGATGTGGTGCTGTTTCTTGCGTCAGACCAATCGCGCTGGATTACCGGTCAGGTAATTCCAGCAGACGGCGGCCAAGTGGCTGCGGCAACGGTGTTGCGCACGCTGTAGGCCGGAAAACCGGATGACAGCTGACAAATGACAAATGACAAATTGCGTGAGGGTGAACCGGAATAGGGAAATGCGGGCCAAGGCGTACAAGAACTTAGCCCAGGCCGCCCTGCGCAAGCTTCCTCCTTCGCCGAAGCTATGGAGGACACGTCGGCGCGCCCGAGTAGCTTTGAGCACGTACCTATCGTAACACGTGGCTGCGATCCGGCAGCTGCCTGGGCTAAGTTCTGGTACCCCTTCGGGGTGAAACGCCGGGAACGCCGGTAGCGCCGGTAGCGCCGCCAACCGCCAACCGCCAACCGCCAAACGCCATTCAGCGGATCAGCATGCAATCGCCGTAACTAAAGAATCGATATCGTTCAGCGATGGCTTGGCGATAGGCTTCGAGAATGAATTCGCGACCGGCGAAGGCGGCAACCAACATCAGCAGCGTTGATTTTGGCAGATGGAAATTGGTGAGCAAACTGTCGACTCGTCGGAATTCAAACGGGGGATAGATGAATATGTTCGTCTGTCCCGGACCGGGAACAATTCGGCCGTGGTTCTGCATCAATGTTTCCAACGTACGAACGGTGGTGGTTCCGACGGCCAAAATCTTTTGCGCTTCATTAATCTGGCGTGCGGCGGTCGACTCGATTGCAAAGGATTCCGCATGCATCTCGTGATCGGAGATGAGATCCGTTTTCACCGGCTTAAACGTACCGACCCCAACATGAAGTGTAATGAACTCGTGCTGGAGTTGTTGGAGCAGCTCTTGTGAAAAATGGAGACCCGCGGTCGGTGCAGCGACGGCACCGGCAGTGGACGCGAAGACAGTTTGGTATCGCTCCGTATCGGAGGCGTCTGGTTCGCGCTCGATGTAGGGCGGCAACGGCATCTCCCCGGCCTGTTCCAGATCCAAGGGATCGGAAAATCGAATTTGGCGATCACCATTTTCAAAAATAGCGGTGACCTCGCCGCGGAATCGTGGTTCGACAAACTTGCGGCCGACCGTAAACCAAGGTCCGGGTCGGACCAGGCAGCGCCAGGTCCAATTGTCGATCGGGCGAAGAAGAAAGATTTCTGCGTTGCGAGTTTGGAACCTGATGCGAGCCGGGATCACTTTGGTGTTGTTCAAAACCAGCAACTCTTCCGGTGTAACGAGATCGATGAGTTCGCGAAAATGATGATGGGTGATGTTTTCGCGTCGCCGATCGATCAACATCAGCTTGGAGTCACCACGGGCAGACGGTGGCCGCAGCGCAATCAACTCTTTGGGAAGATCGTAATTGTAGTCTTCCGTGCGAATGCTCACGAGATGAGGACCAATAACAGACAACCGATGGCCGATGCGCCACTACACTGCCGTGGCTGGGGGGAGGCGAGAGCCGAATTTGCGATCAAGGATCTTGTTCCACTCTTGCAACCGTTCTTTCTGGTTCTGGAAGAGCGGTTCAACCGGATCAAGGACCGTAACCGAGGAGATTTTGTCTCCTTGCGCGATTTGGTTGGCGATTTCTATGCCTTTGGTAAGCCGGCCGAAAATCGTGTAACCATCATCCAGCATTTTCACATGCGCAGGGTTGAGTGGGGCGAGGGTGACATAAAATTGCGACCCGTTAGTGTCAGGACCCGCGTTGGCCATCGCCAGGATGCCAATCGTTTCATGCGAGAGTGATTTTCGAGGTTCGTTCTCGAAGCGATAGCCGGGGTCACCTCGACCGGTTCCCGCCGGATCACCACCCTGGATCACAAAAGCGGGAACAACCCGATGAAAGATCAGTCCATCATAAAATTTGCGTTGAGCAAGATTGAGAAAATTTGCTGCCGCGATCGGTGCATCCGCCGGAATCAAGGTCGCTTCCAAGTCGCCTTTCGCGGTGTGAATAATAATCCGGATATCGTTGAGCATAATTGACATTCGCTCAGGCTCAGGGGAATCCAAATGATTCTGCTTAAATGTAACGAAGCATTGTCTGTTTGCGAATGATGACAGATTACCAATGACCGATGACAAATTGAAAATGGACAGTCCGCGTCCATTCGTGGTTCATCCTTAATTTTCACAAATCATTCTTTGCGATGGGAATAGTTCCAACATAAGGAATGGAATGTTGAGGATAGGGCTCATTCAGATGCGGTGTTCGCCGAATCCGCCGGAGAATCTAGACAAGGCGATCCAGTTGATCCGGCAAGCCGCTGCGCAGGGCACTAAAATCGTCTGTCTCCAGGAGCTTTTCCGGACGGTGTATTTTTGCCAGGTCGAAGATCACAAGTATTTCCAATTTGCCGAGGAGATTCCCGGACCGACTACGGAACTATTGGGAAAGTTGGCGGCGGAACTGGATTTGGTCATTATCGCTTCGTTATTTGAAAGACGTGCGGCTGGTCTTTATCACAATACGGCAGTGGTCATTGACGCTGATGGAAAGCTCCTGGGTAAGTACCGGAAAATGCACATTCCGGACGACCCTCTGTTTTACGAAAAATTTTATTTCGCGCCTGGCGATCTCGGTTTCCATTCCTGGAACACTCAGTATGGAAAGTTAGGCGTCCTGGTCTGTTGGGATCAATGGTATCCGGAAGCAGCCCGCCTAACGGCGCTGCAAGGTGCTGAAATCCTTTTCTATCCGACGGCGATCGGGTGGCATCCTTCAGAAAAGGAACAATATGGCGAGCGCCAGCATATTTCGTGGGAGACCGTTCAAAGGGGACACGCAATTGCCAACGGATGCTATGTTGCGGTGCCGAATCGCGTGGGACACGAGGCACCCGACGGCGGTCCTGGACTTGAATTCTGGGGACAAAGTTTTGTGTCCGATCCAGCGGGAAAACTCATTGCCAAGGGAAGTTTGGCGGAGGAAGAGGTTCTGCTGGCGGATGTCGATCTATCGTTGATCGATGTGCAACGCACTCATTGGCCTTTTCTTCGGGATCGGCGGATCGACGCCTATGCCGAGTTGACCAAGCGCTTCATCGATTAGGGTTTTTAGGGTTTCATTTCTCATGAGTAATTTCACAACAGAATTGCCTGCTTCGATGGGCTATCGAATGCCGGCGGAATGGGAGCCGCACGAGGCTACCTGGCTCTCTTGGCCGCGACGCGAGGGTATCAGCTTTCCAGACGCCTACGACGAGGTGATGCCGGTATTCGTTCAGATGGTGGATGTTCTGCGTGGATCAGAAAAAGTCCGGATCAACGTGGCGGATCATGACCACGAGCATGGCATCCGATTCATTCTCAAAGACATTGATATATCGCATGTCGAATTTTTCCAGATCCCGACCAATGAGCCTTGGTGCAGAGATCATGGACCCATTTTCATTGTGCGCGACAAAGAACCTCGAGCGGCAGTGGTCGACTGGGATTACAACGCCTGGGGTGGCAAATATCCGCCGTATGATTTGGATGAGGTAGTACCGACAAAAGTAGCGGAACAACTCAAATTGCCGGTCTACTATCCCAAGCTGATATTGGAGGGTGGGTCCGTCGATGTGAACGGAGCAGGCACACTGCTCACAACCGGATCTTGTTTGCTTAATCCGAATCGAAACGCGAATCGTTCGCAGGCGGAAATCGAACAAGCGCTGCGCGATTACCTCGGGGTTAGGCAAATTGTCTGGTTGGGCGATGGAATCGAAGGCGATGATACGGACGGTCACATTGATGATATCACCCGCTTTGTTGCGCCCAATGTGGTCGTAACCGCGCTGGAGAAAGATCCGAAAGATTCTAACTGCGAACCACTCCAGAAAAACCTGGAACTCCTCCAAGCGGTAAGGCTGGCGGACGGTTCGGCGCTAGAAATAATACCTTTGCCAATGCCGCCTCGGATAGAGCGGGAGGCGAGGCGTTTACCAGCCAGTTACGCTAATTTCTATATCGCCAATAAAGTAGTGCTGCTGCCGGTTTTTGGTACGCCGACGGATCGCAAAGCTTCATCCATATTAAAAAAATGTTTCCCCGGCCGGAAAATAGTTCCGATTGATAGCCGCGCGTTGGTTTGGGGACTCGGCGCGTTTCATTGTCTTACGCAGCAGCAGCCGGCGCTCGAAGCGAATCACAAATGACAAAGGGTAAGAGGTGAATGGTGAGAGGGAATGGGTGTAAACAGCGGAACGGCGTGATGGAGTGACGACGTCTTATCGTCTGGCTAGGCGATAAAACAAAACCGATCCCAGCGTCAAATAGACGACATTAGGCAACCAAATGAGTATTTCGGGATGGAAGTTGGCCTTTCCTTTCATCGTATCGGTCAACACGACGAAAATAAAATAGGTGAACCCGATGCAGATGCTCATGGCGATACCGATTGACGTTTCGCGACGCTGGGCAGTAATGGCGAGTGGAATACCAACCAGAACAAAAGTGACAACGACCAGCGCGTTGGAGAACCGCTTACTCAGTTCGGTCCGCAGAATCGTTCGTTGCCGGAGCTTCTCCTTACCTTGTTGTTGGTCAAGTGTGTCGCGAAGCTGGTCTAATGTCAGCTCATTGGGACGTCGATTGTTTTTCGCCTTGTCGATAAGTTCTTGCAAAGAAATCGGAAGGACACCCTCCTTGAGACTGATACCGTAGCGCATCAGTCTCAGGTCGTTCACATCGGCTTCGTCTCGTTCCTCGTAATGCGCATCGTAAATGTGCAGGAGAATGCGTTCGTTTTGCTTGTCGACTTCTAAGGTACCTCTGCGCGCATAGATCACGCGAATTGGGACTTGGTAGCCGTCCATCTCGTAGATATGGAGATCCTCCAAAGAGGCACCGTTTTTTCTCCCAACATAGATTTTGCGATTAGGGAACTGATCAATGACCTCATCGCTCCCGAAAAGAGCCAGCGGATCGTTCGAGGCCAAGTTGACCAGGGTTGCGCGCGCCTGCACCTCGGAGATCGGAGCGAGATACAGGTTAATCCATAAACAGAGGGCAAACAGAACAGCGCAAACGACGAATACCGAAAAACAGATTCGCATGATGCCGACGCCGTTGGCCCGGAGTGCGACCAATTCGTTATCGGAAGAAAGCTTGCCGAATACGAGCAGGACGGACACCAAAATTCCCCATGGGATCGAATAGATCATCGAGAAAGGCAGTAGATAACCGATGAACGTAAGGATGTAGCTGATCGGCAATTGATGGCTAATCAGTAGATTGAGCAGGTCACGCAGGGCATTACCGACCACTAGCATCAGGCTCAGCATGCCCACTGACCAGGTGACCGTGCTAATTACCTGACCGCTTACGTATCGATCAAGAATTTTGAACATCGGAGAAGCGGGACGCGAGTGATTGGAGAGGGAACACGGAAGTCTGGACGGGTATCAAATCCTTGCTCCCACGGTTCCGTAAAGCCTCCACCCTGGGCTGAGTCCTGATACCCCTCGGGGTAGGAAACGCCGATACGCCGCCACGCCGATACACTGACACGCTTGTCCGTCATTTATCATCTGTCATCCGCTTCGGCCGCTTCCATCGGAACGCAAGTGCAAAAAAGGTTCCTGTCGCCATACACATTGTCGATGCGACCTACCGGAGGCCAGTATTTATATTCGCGGGTCCAAGGAGCCGGGAAAGCCGCAGACTCCCTCGAATAGCTTCGGTCCCATGATTCCGCCAACAGATCTTGAGCGGTGTGCGGCGCCCTTTTGAGGACATTATCCTGTCGATCTGCTTCGCCGGTCTCAATCGCACGAATTTCTCCGTAAATTGAAATCATCGCTTCACAGAAGCGGTCCAGCTCCGCCTTCGACTCGCTTTCGGTAGGTTCGATCATCATGGTTCCCGGAACTGGCCAGGACATGGTGGGAGCATGAAACCCGTAGTCCATCAGCCGTTTGGCCACGTCTTCAACTTCGATGCCGGCCGTTTTTTTGAATTGCCGCAAGTCGATGATGCATTCGTGAGCGATCAGCCCGGTTTTGCCACGATAAAGGATTGGATAAAACGGCTCTAATCGTTTGGCGACATAGTTTGCGTTCGCGATAGCGACTTTGGTGGCATGAGTAAGGCCGGCCGAGCCCATCAGCGCAATGTACGCCCAGGAAATGCACAAGATGCTTGCGCTCCCGTACGGGGCGGCCGAGACCGGGCCGATGATCGCGGGTCGCCCGAAATCCGTAAAGGGATGCGTGGGAAGAAAATCGGCCAAATGGGATTTCACACCGATGGGGCCTACTCCTGGTCCGCCTCCTCCGTGCGGTATGCAGAAAGTCTTGTGCAGATTGAGGTGGCAGACATCAGCTCCGAAATCGGCCGGCCGGCAAAGACCGACCTGCGCATTCATGTTCGCGCCGTCCATATACACCTGACCGCCGTGAGCATGCACGATGTCGCAGATCTCGATGATCCCCTCCTCAAAGACTCCATGGGTCGAAGGATAGGTAACCATTAGGGCTCCCAAGCGATCCCGATGACGTTCCGCTTTCGCACGGAGATCGGTCAGATCAATATTTCCTTCGCTGTCACAGAGCACCGGCACCACTTCAAAGCCAGCCATCACAGCGGATGCTGGGTTGGTTCCATGGGCCGAAGTCGGTATCAGGCAGACGTTCCGATCCAGGAAACCGTTCCGGGCATGATATTCACGAATGGCGAGAAGACCGGCATATTCGCCTTGTGATCCTGCGTTGGGCATCAAGCTCACCGCATCGAATCCCGTAATCTTTGCGAGCCAATTTTCCAGCTCTGCGATCAGCAGCAGATAGCCTTTGGTTTGGACTGGCGGGGCGAAAGGATGGATCTGCCCAAATTCGGGCCAGGTCACGGGCAACATTTCGACGGCGGCATTTAACTTCATCGTGCAAGACCCGAGCGGAATCATGGAGGTCGTCAACGAAAGGTCTCGATTCTCGAGCCGCTTCAAATAACGCATCAACTCCGTTTCGGTGTGATACCGATTGAACACCGGATGCTGGAGGTAACCAGACTCGCGGCGAACGCCGACCGGCAACTCTTCTTCTCGGTAGCTCGAGTAATTCGGGAAAACGATTTGCTGTTCCAGATCAAACAATCGGATCAGGTTCTCCAGGTCTTTCTCGGAGGTGGTTTCATCGAGTGATATACCGAATTGGCCGTCCGCAAAATGCCGCAAATTAATTCCGGCTTCTTCGGCCCTTCCGGCAACCCGGTCGCGGAGCGATCCTGCCTTAACCTTAATCGTGTCGAACCGCGGACCGGCAAGCACCTCATGACCGAGTTCGACGAGAATGGAAACCAATCGTTCGGTTTTACGATGAATCTCCGTCGCAATTGCGCGGAGGCGTTGAGGGCCATGGTATACGGCGTACATGGAGGCCATTACCGCCAGCAATACCTGGGCGGTACAGATATTGCTCGTAGCCTTATCACGTCTGATATGCTGTTCTCGAGTTTGCAGGGCAAGACGGTAGCCCGCTCTTCCGGTCGAATCTTTGGACACTCCGACCAAACGACCAGGTAGATGGCGTTTGAACCGATCGCGAGTGGACATAAAGGCGGCGTGTGGTCCGCCGAATCCCATTGGGACGCCGAAGCGCTGGGAAGAGCCGACGCAAACGTCTGCGCCAAATTCTCCGGGCGGGGTGAGCAACGTCAGACTAAGAAGATCAGCTGCAGCAACGACCAGGGCGCCGTGAGAGTGGGCGTCTGCGACCAGAGATCGATAGTCATGAATCGTTCCGTTGGTATCAGGATACTGAATCAGGACACCAAAAAATGCGGAGGTCCAATCAATCGATCGATGATTTCCGACCACGATCTCAATTCTTAGGGGCTTAGCACGCGTCTGAACCACTGCAATGGTTTGAGGATGACAATCGGCAGATACGAAGAACCGATGACGCTTAGAACCGTCGGTGATAGCATGACAAAGGTGCATCGCTTCGGCCGCAGCGGTTGCTTCGTCGAGTAAGGAAGCATTCGCGATTTCCAGACCGGTGAGATCGGTGATCATTGTCTGGAAATTGAGCAAGGCCTCTAACCGACCCTGGGCGATTTCCGGCTGATACGGCGTGTAAGCCGTATACCAACCCGGGTTCTCAAAAATGTTACGTTGAATCACCGGCGGAGTGACGGTGGGGTAATAGCCCAATCCGATATACGATTTGGCGACCTCGTTTTGGCCACCGAATCTTCGAAGAGTCTGCAGGACCTCAAACTCGCTTTGAGGTTCTGGCAAGCCAAGGCTTTCCCGAAACCGAATGCGTTCCGGTATTGCTGAATCAGTCAAAGAATCGAGTGTGTCGAACCCGAGTTCCTTGAGCATAGCCTCAAGATCCTCGGAACTCGGTCCTACGTGGCGTTCGGTAAAGGATGGCAGCTCCAGGCCCTCAGTTCCAATCTGCGACATTATAAAACATGAAACGGGCCGAGGCCGATGACAAATGACAAAATGAATAGGGCATATGAGACATATGGGACGTATGAGGCGTGAAGGCATTCTCCGACTTCGCCACGCATTAGCGGTCATCCGATCGTCGGAGCAGGCTTCTTCCTTCGCTAAAGCTTCCTCCTTCGGTAAAGCTATGGCGGAAACGTCGTCGGGCAAGCCTGCGTTGGTCGCGTTTCGTTGCTTTGACGTTTCACAAACCTCTCTATGTTGCTGCCATGGCTTCAAGTGGTTTGCACCGGACAGCACTATATCCCGAGCATGTTAAGCTCAACGCGAAGATGGTGCCATTTGGTGGGTGGGAAATGCCGGTCTATTACAGCGGCATCGTTAACGAGCATCTGGCGGTGCGTAACGCGGTTGGCATATTCGACATTTCCCATATGGGCGAAATTGAGGTCTTCGGTCCCGAGGCCGAACGTTGGCTCAACGGTATGTTAACGAACAATCTCTCCAAGCTAGCGGTGGGAGAAGGCCAGTATACCCTCATGCTGAATGACGAGGGTGGAGTGATCGATGACCTGATAGTCTATCGATTGGAAAACAGCCATTATTTCCTGGTCGTAAACGCTGCCAAAATTGAAGAAGATTTTCTCTGGTTAAGCGGGCACCGCGCCGGGGAGGTGACTCTATTGAACCGCAGCGATCATTTTGCCGCGGTCGCAGTGCAAGGGCCAAAATCATCCGAGCTTTTCCGTCCAATCGGCGAATTGCCGGAGCGCAACCGAATCCGAGCCTATCGATTGGGAGCCGCTCAAGTCCTGATTGCTCGAACCGGATACACCGGAGAAGACGGGTTTGAGGCTTTCTTTCCAGCAGATTCTGCGAGCGCGGCTTGGGATCAATTTCTGGAGCTGGGCCAGTTATGGCAAATTTTGCCGTGTGGATTGGGTGCGCGAGACACGCTAAGGCTGGAAGCCTGTTATCCACTCAATGGGGCTGATCTCTCTCCGGAGAGAACGCCGATGGAAGCAGGCTTAGGTTTTTTTGTTGATTTGGGCAAAAGCGACTTTATTGGTCGGGAACCCCTGCTGAAACAGAAAACGAATGGCGTGGAGGAGCGACTATGCGCGATTCGGTTAGCTCCAAAATCGGCGCCTCCGCGAGCTCATTATCCAGTTTACGCCGAAAACCAGCAGATTGGAGAGCTAACGAGCGGGAGTCAATCGCCGACGCTGAGCACTGGCATTGGGCTAGCCTACTTGGGCAACAAGTACGCAAAGCCGGGTCAACAGCTCGAGATTGAAGTGAGGGGGCGAAGATTTCCCGCGACTGTTGAAAAAAAACCGTTATACAAAAGACCATGTTAGTCCCGGACGATCTAAAATATGCCGATACCCACGAGTGGATTCGTTTGGATAGAGGCGTGGGAACGGTCGGAATTACTGACCACGCTCAGGCCGAACTCACTGACATTGTGTACGTGGAGGTGCCTGCGATCGGCACAAAATTGGAGCAAAAACAAACTGCGGCCGTGGTCGAATCGGTAAAGGCAGCGAGCGACATTTACGCGCCGGTCGGAGGTGAAGTGGTCGAGGTCAACAAAGAGCTTGAAGCGAACCCGGCATTGGTCAACACGGATCCCTACGGTGCCGGCTGGCTATTCAAGTTGAAACTGAGCAACCAGGAGGAACTTACAGGGTTAAAAGATCCGAACGCCTATCGCGCGCAAATTGGGGAATAAATCGTACCAACCCGGGCTGATTTGCCCGCTGCCCGCGAGCAGACCGTGGCTCGAAGCAGCCAAGGAGGGCTGGATTATTTTTCCGGCGGTGCAGCCCACAACCGTTGTTGCGGCCAAGGCTTTTCGAGTGGTCAGTAAGAAAGATTATTTATGACCTGGCTGAACTGGTTGGAACATCGCGTAGGATTCCTCGCCATCCCACGGCTGATACCGACAATTGCTTTGCTGAACGCTTTTGTCTTTTTGCTGAATCTCTTTCAGCCCGAGTACGTTTACTATCTTACGCTCGAGCCGTCCCGCATTCTGCATGGAGAAATTTGGCGGATCTTTTCTTACATTTTTATTCCGCAGGTTTTTCTGAGCCATGGTGCGGTGGGAATGCAACCCCTTTTCTTCCTCCTGTATATTTGGATGATGATTTGGATCGGTAATTCACTCGAACAAGCATGGGGAGCTTTTCGGCTGACCATCTATTATTTGCTGGGGATGTTAGGTGTGACGCTCGTGACCTTTCTGCTCAACTGGGGACAGAGCGAAGGAAACGTTGCGCCATTCTACATTAATACGTCGCTCTTTTTTGCTTTCGCAACGGTCTACCCAAACGTCCAGGTCTATGTCCTCTTGATCCTTCCGGTCCGCGTGAAGTGGCTGGCATTGATCAGTCTACTTCCACTCTTGTTTGTATTTTTCATTGGTGATTGGCTGGACAAGCTCGCAATCGTTTTTTCGTTCCTGAATTACGTTGCGTTCTTCCTGCCATCCGCGATTTCTGGAGCGAGGCACCGGCGTCAAGTCCAGGGCCGGCGTCTGAAGTTTACCGCGGATTCGGTTCGGACGGATGAACCGTTGCACCAGTGCGTAGTCTGTAAGCGGACTGAACGGGATAATGCTGACCTGGAGTTTCGTGTGGCGTCAAATGGCGAAGAGTACTGCCTGGAGCATCTACCGAAGCCGGTCGAGCAGACAAATAGCTGATAGTGCCGTAGCCTGATGCTCTGGCCTCAATCTGCTCGGTGAGAGGTGAGAGGGAATACGGGATGTGCGCGCCGCTAGCGGCTAGGGCCCGGAACGGCCTGGCGGGAGCCGGACCCTACGGTTTAAAGAAGCGGCGAAATTGTTCCAGTTTGGCGGCGGCTTTGCCTGAATCGATCAGATCGGCGGCTAGTCGCAATCCGCTCTCCATCTTTGGTGCGAGCCCGGTGATGACGAGCCCGGCAGCGGCGTTGAGGAGTACGAATTCACGTCGTGGTCCGCGTTCATTTCCAGAGATGATTGCTTCCAGTATCTTCGCGTTGGTTTTGGGGTCTCCACCCCGCAGATCGTGCAAGTTGGTGGGATGGATGCCGAGCTGCTCGGGGAAAAGATGAAAATAATTGAGCGACTTTTCCTTTACCTCGTGTACTTGGGTCTCTCCCAGGGGAGAGATTTCGTCCATGCCGGAGCCGCCCGGCAATGAACCATGAATCACCCAAGCTCGACGGCGGCCGAGTTGACTGAGCGCGATCGCGTACTTTTCCAGGATGGCGTTCGAAAATACGCCCACTAGTTGGAATTCCGGGCGCAGCGGGTTCAGCAGCGGACCAAGCAGATTGAAAATGGTTGCAATACCCTGTTCTGCGAGCTGTTTTCGGACCGGTGCGATCCGCTGGAACGCAGGGTGGTAGAGAGGAGCATAGAGAAACCCGATGCCCGTTTCTTCGATGGCTGCGATCATCTGATCAGCGGGATCAGTCACCGGGATTCCCAATTTTTCAAGAACATCAGCGCCTCCTGATCGTGAAGTGATTGCGCGATTGCCATGTTTCAACACCACAACATCGGCAGCTGCCACGACGAACATTGCAGTAGTAGAAACATTGATGAGTTCAAGGCGATCACCGCCGGTGCCGCAAAGATCGATGGTAGGTTTTTCTCCAACCTGGATGACAGGTGCAAGCGCCATTGCTAGAAACGCTTCCGCGAAATAACCAACTTCTTCGCCGGTCTCGCCTTTATCACGCAAGGCAGCGAGAAAAGAGGCTTTTTCGGTGTCATTGATTTCCTGGCTGGTCAGCTGCTCGCAAGCATGTAGCACTTGCGAGCGGGAGAGATTGACCTTGGCGTGAAGCTGATCAGTGAGTTCTTTCAAGGGAGCAATACTCAGCGTCTCGATGGAAAAACTCAATTCCGCTTATTTGAGTTCAAAAATCTTCCGTCGCGACGGATAAGCGATGCGGGCTAGAGTCTATTCGTGGTCGGCTCACGGGGCGAGCCTTGTTCCGAGCCGACCCGCAGGCTCATTCCCATCGTATGGAAAATTTCGTCTCGGGTTTCTAGATAGGCGGAAGAATCTAAATCCCGCGGCCGCGGCAAATCGATTGCTCGATCTTTCTGAATTTTTCCCGGGCGCGGACTCAACACGATGACGCGGTCGGCGAGCTGTACTGATTCTTCGATGTCGTGGGTTACGAACAGAATCGTTTTCCGTTCTTCCTGCCAGATGCGGGTCAAATCCGCGCGCATCTTCAGTCGAGTAAGAAAATCGAGCGCACCGAATGGCTCGTCCATGTAAATGATGTCGGGATTGGCAGCGAGTGCGCGGGCAATTTCCACCCGCTGACGCATCCCGCCGGAAAGTTCACGCGGATACAATTTCTCGAACTTGTTTAATCCAACCATGTCGACATAACGTTGGATGATTGGCGATTTTTCATCGGGTGAGAGCCGATCCAGTCCGAAGCCGATATTTTGCTCGACGGTTAACCAGGGGAATACGCCGTTCTCTTGGAACACGAAAATGCGTTGGGGATTAGGTCCGGACACTTGGGTTCCATTGACCAACACTTCTCCAGCCGTCGGTTTGAGAAAACCGGCGATGATGTTCAGCAGAGTCGATTTGCCGCAACCGGAGGGGCCAACAATGCAAACGAATTCTCCGCGAACCACGTTCAAATCGATGCTCTCCAGAACGACAATGGGCGCGGTTTTACCGGCAAACTGCATGCGCAAGCCACGCACTTCAATGATCGGCCGTGGGTTATCCAAATCTCAATTCCTCTGCGAATAACTCCTCTGCGAATAACCCCACTTCACTTCGTCGAAGAGTTCCAGTTGTCGAATCAGGAAATCCAGGAACAAACCGATGAGTCCAATCATGAGCATGCCGGCCACGACCAAGTCGTACCTTTTTCCAGCGTTTCTGGCATCGATGATCAGATAACCGAGCCCGGAGTTTACCGCGATCATTTCGGCGGCAACGAGAACAAGCCAGGCAATACCCATCGCGATACGAAGACCGGTGAGAATTTGCGGAAGGCAGGCGGGAAAAATGACTCTCCGAAAAAGTGCAAATCCGCGTAGACCGAAGTTCTCGGCCGCGCGCACGTAGACCGGTTGAATATTTTGAACGGCAGCCAAAGACGAAACGGTGATGGGAAAGACGCTGGCCAGAAAAATAAGGAAAATGGGCGCCCGATCATCTACCCGAAACCACAATATTGCGACCGGGATCCAAGCAATCGGCGAAATCGGCCGCAATATTTGAATAATGGGGTTTATCGCCCAGAGGGCGGGACGGAACCACCCCAGAGTCAGGCCGAGCGGCACGCCGACGAGAGTGGCCAGAGTGAACCCAACACTGACCCGAAACAAAGAAGCGATGATGTAATTGAAAAGTACGCCGCGGCTAACTAGCTCGCCGATCGCCAAAATCACTTCATGAGGACGTGGGAAGATGTCGGTGCGAGAGAGAACAACCGCCAGATCCCATAGGGATACGGCTGCGGTGATGGAGATGACCGGGAGCAGTACTGGCAACCATCGTTTCATGGTTTGTAGTCCCAGTCGTAGGCATCGACTTTTTTGTCGGGCGGAACAAAACTCGTGTCGGTGTAATCCTCAAAGTGAGCCGTGCCTTTCAAGACGCCGGCTTCTTTGCCAAGAGCTTCGATCTCTTGGAAGTCGGGTTTGCGTACGGCTAAGTTCGTATACTTCACTCGATCGGGAGGCTTGCTAAGGACAAATCGAAGCAAACGAGGATTTTGATTGTAGTAATATTGCGAGACAAACTCAGCAGCTTCCATTCGGTGATCCATCGTCTTATCCAGCCACTGTCCGCTCTTGGCGATTCCGTCGACCAATCGTTGTACGGTCTCCCGTTTGTCCTTGATTGCTTTTTCATTCACCGCGAGCACGCAGGAAATGAAGTTGGGCCAAACGTCCTTGGTGAGATAAAGGATCCGGCCATAACCATCTAATTCGGTCTGGCCCATGAACGGTTCACCTGACGTAATCGCATCAACTGCATGACTAAATAAGGCCGCCGGCATGTCAGGTGGCGGCATCTCGACCATATGAATATCGTTCGGAGACAGGTTGTGCTCTTTCAGCGCTTTGATCACGAGCAACCATTGATTGGAGAATCGATTGGGTACCGCAACCGTTTTCCCTCTTAGGTCGTCGATCGAATTGATGGCCGAGTCTTTGTTCACCATCATCGCACTTCCGTCTCGGTGGCCCAGATAAACGATTTTCAACGGTACACCATCTTCGCGAAGCTTCATGGCGAGTGGGGCGAGGATGAAAGTGGCCGGTGTCTCTCCGGAAAGAAAAGCTTCTTTCAGCTCCGGCCAGCCTTGAAATCGCAACGGTTGGAACTCGGATCGACCGGATACCTGCTTGTTAATGAAATCGGTAACCGGACAGGTGAGATGACAAGTGACCGGCAAAAACCCCACTCGAAAAGATTCGTTGCCAGTGAGTCCCGAAAATACGTGCAGGTTAAAAGTGAGGTGGAGCGCAGTGATCACGACCAGAGCGCTGACCGTCACGAGTAGCACCGTCTTTCGGAGGCTCATAATGCGTGATACTTAGAGAATCAATTGATCTTGTCTAGCGCATTAGTCATAGGCTGCGGCTTCGTGGGCAGGCCGTTGTTGAAGGCCTTCTCGGACAACGGTTGGGAAGCAACCGGTGTCACACTCTCCGAAGATGCTGCGGCTCGGCTCCGTGCGGCCGGGCTGAACGTAGTGGCTGCTGATATCCGTGAACACGATTTCACGAGCAACCTGAAAGCCAAGTCGTTTTCGTTGGTCGTCCATTGCGCCAGTTCCGGAGGCGGAGGAAGCGAATCTTACGAAGCGTTGTTTTCGAGCGGCACCAGAAACCTGTTGGCTGCTCTGGAGATAGGACACTTTCTTTTTGTCAGTTCTACTTCGGTTTACGCGCAAACTGACGGTTCTTCGGTCGACGAATTCTCGGCAGCGGAACCGGAACGCACGACTGGAAAGATCCTGCGCTCAACCGAGAATATTGTTTTGGGAAGGGGTGGCACGGTGGCGCGGTTGGCCGGACTTTATGGACCGGGGCGCTGCGTGCCACTCGATCGATTACTGGCCGGGGACGCGATCATTGAGGGAGAGGGCGAGCGGACAATGAATTCAATTTACCGGGACGACGCGGTGAGCGGGCTTTTGCTGCTCGCGAGGCTAAAACCGGACGGCATCTTTAATGTTGTCGATAATTGTCCTGTCTCTCAGCTTGAATGGTTTCGTTGGGTTGCTCAGCGTACCGGCAAACCAATGCCGCCGTTGGGCTTGCGTAATTTCACCCGGAAGCGCGCTTGGACAAATAAAATGGTGTCGAATGCGAAGCTGCGCGGACTTGGTTGGGAGCCGGCGATGCCGAGTTTTCGAGAAGGAATTGAAAGGATTCTCGGCAGGCGATGTGACGGCGGATGCGATCTATAGGACCCTGGGACGTATGGGACTAATGAGACTGGGCTCATGAGGGGGCTGTGGGCGTTTCTGTGTGTTAGCCTCTCAAGTGGCCCTTGCCTCGCACGACATACTTGTAGGTGGTGAGATCTTCCAACGCCATCGGACCGCGAGCGTGCAAACGATTGGTGCTGATGCCAATCTCGGCGCCGAATCCAAATTCGCCGCCGTCATTAAGGCGGGTGGAGGCGTTCCAAAATACCGCGGACGAATCAACGTCACGAAGAAAGGCCTGAGCTATCGGCTCGTCCTCGGTAACAATCGCATCGGTGTGGTGGGATCCGTAGGTCTCGATATGTTCCACTGCTTCTTTCAGCGAATCGACTATCCGAATCGACAAGATCAGGTCCAGATACTCGGTGCGCCAATCTTGTTCGGTCGCCAAAGCGACGGCGGGTCCCAGAATAGCACGTGTTCTTTCATCGCCGCGTAGCTCGACCCGATGCTCTTGGAGCGCATGTCCGCAACTGCGAAGAAAGGCGTCGGCGATATCGCGATGAACCAGGAGGGTCTCCACCGCATTACAAACGCTGGGGCGTTGACACTTAGCGTTGATCACGATGCTTTCCGCCATCGCGAGATCGGCGGCTCGATCGACGTAAATATGGCAGACTCCATCGTAATGCTTTATCACAGGCATGCGGGCGAGCTTCGTAACGGCCTCAATAAGTTCTTTGCCCCCACGCGGGATAATCAGGTCAATGTACTGATCCATCTCGGCCATGGCGCGAACGGCGCCTCGGTCAGTCAAGTCAATGATCTGGATTGCATCGGGGATGATACCGGCCTCTCTGCAACCTTCACGCAGCGCTTCGGCGATCACCAGATTTGAACCTAACGATTCGCTGCCGCCCCGTAAGACCACGGCGTTTCCAGTTTTGAGACAAAGGGAAGCCGCGTCGCTCGTCACGTTTGGACGCGATTCGTAAATGATGCCGATCACCCCGATCGGTACCCGCACTTTGGCAAATTCCAAACCGTCTCCGCGATCCCACTCGCGAATTACCGATCCGACTGGATCGGGTAGAGCGGCGACTTGGCGAACGCTTCTCGCTATTGCGCTTATTCGTCCGATATCGAGCCGCAGTCGATCGAGCATGGCTGAGGCGAGGTCGGAAGCCTTAGCCGATTTCATGTCGGTCTCATTGGCAGCGAGGATACGCCCGGAAGAACGCTCGATTTGATCTGCCGCCGCCAACAATGCGGTGTTCTTTTCTGCCGTGGTAGCCCGAGCAAGTGCACGCGCCGCGTTTCGCGCCTGCGCGCCAATTTCGAGTATGCGCTCTTCGTATTTGGTAGTCATGGCATTAAGGCACAAACCGCGTTCCAACGGCGCCTCCATTTACAGCAGTTCTTATCACATTCGGCCGGAGACCGCTTCCGATAACCACTGGGATTCCGGACTGGATAGCAAGTCTTGCTGCTTGTAGCTTGCTTACCATACCCCCACGCGAATACACGCCGGTTTCTCGCTTGGCCAATCCCGCTACCGCCTCGATATTGGTCACCTCCGGGATGAGCTGGTCATCCTCGCCGAGCAGACCTTCCACACTGGTCAAGATTACCAGAAGGTCGGCTTGGCTGAGTATCGCCACTTCTGCGGACAAAAAGTCATTGTCGCCGAATCTCAGTTCTTCGACTACCACCGAATCGTTTTCATTGACGATCGGAACGATGTTCCCGAAGCGCATCAGCCGTTCCAGTGTATTCCGTGCGTTTCGACATCTTGTGCGGCTGTCTAGATCCTGATGAGTGAGCAATAGTTGAGCGACGTGTAATCCATGGCGAGCGAACAGGGTGGCATACAACCGCATCAAACGCGACTGACCAATGGCAGCGGCAGCTTGCACCGATGGCAGATCAGATGGGCGCTCCGTCATTTTCAACTGCATGAGACCGGCGCCTACTGCTCCACTGGTTACCATTACTGTCTCGGTGCCAGCGTGGATTAGCTCGGCGATCTCCGCGCTCAGGCGCCGAAACTGACCGGTATCGAGGCCGTCGCGGCTCGCTTTGGTCAGAATGCCAGTACCAAGTTTGACGACCACTCTTTTGCGTTTATCTGCCATAGCGGAAACGGAATATTACATCTTGACACCCAAAATCCAAAACTTCAGGGGCCACCGCCCCATTGCGGTCCGGGACGGAGGCTTTAGGAAAGTCGGGTGTTGTTCCGGCGCGAAAGACCAAACTTTTTCAACAGCCTCCTAGTTGACCAGAACGCTAGCTTTGGCTGATAGATCAAAAGCAGTGAGTATTTTGCACCTTATTCGGCGGCAAGCCGAACAGCGGCCCGATAGTCTGGCGTTTATTGCTGCCGACACGAACGAGAGATTGACCTATGCGGGATTATGCGAGCGCGTCGACATCGTGGCACGCTGGCTGAAGGAGCGCGGTTGCCGGACACATGAACGCTGCGGGTTATTCGTCCCAGAAGGGATCGAATTCCCGGTTTATGCCCTCGCTATCTTGTCAGCTGGATTGTGTGTTGCGCCTATCGGATTGTTTGTGCCACCGTCGGAGCTCGATTTTCTTGTCAATGGGGCACAGTTACACTGGTTGCTGCGTGCCGAACGGCAATTGGTCCGATTTCCATTGGCCGGATCGGTCGACCCGGGCAATGACAAGTTATATCGCACCATTAACCCAGCCTACATTCGCTTTACTTCGGGAACGACCGGGACTCGCAAAGGAGTGCTTCTTGGTCATACGACCATTGTTGAGAGATTAGCGGCCGCGGATGAGGTGCTCAAGGTCACACCTTCCGATCGCATCTGGTTCCGGCTGCCGATGGCCGATCATTTTGTGGTTTCTGTACTCCTTTATTTATCGCGGGGAGCCACTTTGATTCTGGGTCAAGAGGACTCGGCGGTCGTCGACGTAATGGCCAAGTTTAGTCCGACGATTATTTACGGTTCTCCGGAATCGTATCGTGCGCTCATCGCCGCGGAAGTGGGAGAGTTGAATTCCGTGCGCTTAGCGATTTCAACCACCGCCTCTCTTTCCGGGAAACTGCAAAACCTCTTCAGTGCGCGCTTCAACAGACCGCTGAATCCGGCTTTGGGAATTATCGAAGTTGGCCTGCTGACTTTGAACCAGCGTCCGGATAAGGCGAATTCGGTGGGACCGGCGATGCCGTCCTATGAATTGACTTTGGTTGGGACGGATGGATTGCCGGCAGGCCCGGGCGAAGTGGGCGAACTGCATGTGAAAGGTCCAGGACTGCTAGACGCTTACCTCAATCCCTGGAGGGGACGTTCGGAGATTTTGTCAAGCTACGGTTATCCAACTGGCGATATGGCTTTCCTGGATAGGGAGCAGTTCCTGATCTTGGCAGGTCGCAACAAGAATCGGTTGGAAGTCGATGGCCTCAGTTTCTTCTGTGAAGAGGTTGAATCGGTGATCGACGCGATACCGGGCGTAAAGGAGAGTCGAGTTTTTTTGGATGACCAGACGCGATCGCTCGCGGCTGAACTGGTGGCAGATGAATTCGTGATCCCGGGCCTGGCGCAGCGATTGACCGATCGACTCGATCGGCGAAAGATTCCGCTCACCTTCAAACGAGTCACCAGTCTGCCGCGAACGCCGAATGGCAAGCTGCTGAGAAGATAGCCGATAGCCGATAGCCGATAGCCAATGTGGCTGTCATCGGCTATTGGCTATTGGCTATCGGCTATTTTTTATGTCAATTGTGGTCCAAAAGTACGGCGGCAGCAGTGTCGCTGATGTCAATCGTTTGCGTCTGGTTGCCGAGCGAATCATGCGGACGAAAGGGCAAGGCCACGAAGTAGTGGTGGTAGTTTCGGCGATGGGGGACACGACCGACGATCTTTTGGGGTTGGCCAAGCAGATCTCCGCAAATCCAGATCGGCGAGAACTCGATATGTTACTATCAGCAGGAGAACGTATCTCCATGGCGCTTCTTTCCCTGGCGATTCGGGAGCTGGGAGGAGATGCAATCAGCTTTACTGGAAGCCAGTCCGGAATCATCACTAACGATCGGCATGTGGATGCCCGGATCATCGAAGTAAGACCGTTTCGTGTGCAGGACGAACTCGCACGCAAAAAGATTGTGGTCGTTGCGGGCTATCAAGGAGTGTCTTACCGGCGCGAGGTCACGACATTAGGCAGAGGAGGAAGCGACACGACCGCGGTTGCGATGGCGGCGGCTCTGGAAGCGGAGTGGTGTGAGATTTGCTCGGATGTGGATGGTGTCTATACGGGAGATCCGCGGATTGTGCCGTCGGCAAAGCGGATCGGTGTCCTCTCATACGAAGAGACGCAGGAGTTAGCAGAATCGGGAGCCAGAGTGTTGAATGCGGAAGCGGTCGAATTTGCCAAAGAGAAAGGAATCGCAATCTACGCGCGCGCAACTACGGGCCCTCTGCCCGGCCTGGATCCCTCGCAAGACGGGACCGTTGTGCGTAAATCGCCGCCGCGGCTGCCGGGTTCGGTGGTTGGCGTAGCCAGTGAAGAGCAGGTGGTGATGATCCAGAGCCGAAAGGTGGATGAACTGCTGGCGATTATGGATGAATTCGGATGTCCGGGTAAACAGCTCCACGTCGCGTCGATCGGGGGTGCGCAAGATGGACTCACTTTGGTAATGTCGAAAGAGAACCTGCATCAGATCACGAATCTGCAGGCGAAACTCGGGACTTTAGGATCTGCCTTGATCTGGAACGATGAACTAGGTGCAGTCAGCGTGGTCGGCGCGGGCATTAACGCCTCGTACGAGAAGGTGCGGCAGGGCTCCGAAGCACTTCGTAGAGCGCAAATCCCATGTTTTGGATTGGCGACATCGTCCTTTCGCACCACCTGGATGGTTCGCCGTAGTCAGGTGCATGAATCGGTCCGTCTGCTTCACGGGCTGTTCATCGAGAATAAGAGACGTTTGGTCCCGTGAGAAGAAGCTTTGGAGTGGGCCGCCGAAAGAAAGAGAAAAACCAGCTCGATCAGAGGGGGAACACGATTCTGGGGGCCAATCGAGCTGGCAGAAAGCACACTAAACGCCACGGGACGAATGGCAATATCTTTTTTCGCAATTTTGCAGAAAAAAGATCAACGGAACCGCGTTTTTTTGATATCGCCTTTTTGGTTGCTTGAGGCTTCTCCCGGCTTGAACGTGCCAAATATCTGATGTTCTACCCCCGGAGCTATTATCTGACGATCGAGACCGTTCGAAGCATTTGCGTCGGGGAGAGGGCGAAATTGGCCGGGGTCGCATACCGGCTGATTGACTTCACTTTTGGGCTATTTCACGGGAATAGCCCGGAATTTGAGCCGTGCGACACCGCGTTCCATGATTTTGATCATACGATGGAGGGGACTGAAGCGGTGCTTTGGCTTTTGGCGGCGCACGATCGGCTGTTTGCAGAGAGCAAATTCAGCGATCGGCAATGGGAGATCGCTCTCGTATCCATATTGCTGCACGATGCCGGGTACTTGAAGTGCCGCGATGACCATGAAGGTTCGGGCGCCAAGTATACCAGTATCCATGTGGGGCGTGGTTGCTTTCTTGTTTGGGACCTGTTGCCAGAGTTCGGTTTCGAACGGGACGAAATTCGCGTTGTTCAGCGGGCAATTTGCGCAACGGCAGTTGGAGCGACGATGAAACAGATCGGTTTTCGTTCGCACGCGGAATGGTTGATTGGAGCGCTGGTCGCGACGGGCGATTTGCTTGGACAAATGGCAGCCGAAGATTACCCGGAGCGGCTTCCCGCGCTTTACCTGGAGTTACGTGAAGCCGCCCTTTTCTCGCGGCTGGAAAAGAACACCGCCGGTCAAAGCTTATTGGATTTGCTGTCCGGAACGGAGAAATTCTTCTCGAAATATGTCGTTCGGACGCTCAACGAAGAGTGGGGTGGCATGCACCGATGGCTGGAGGCCGCAGATGGTTCGAATCCGTATCTGGCGCGGATTCAGCGGAACGTCAGTCGCGCCATGGCGATGGCCAGAGCGCTCCAGGGGGTGGCTCCGATCTCTTCCCGGGGTGCTAATCTGGGCTGATCCTCACGGCGCTGCCAGCCAAATCTCGCCAATCCGATTCTACACAGAGATTTTGAGATCTCCGCCCCGATTATTTGGATTTCGGATCGCGAGGCGAACCGCTCATGGTTGAACAGCCCAAACTTCTACTAGGCGGTTCTTTACCAGGTTTGCCTTATCAAATAAGTCTTGGCCTCCCATTCCGACGGAGTGGGTGATATTATTGATTTTCACGCCTTTGCTCAGCGCTTTTTCTACGGCCTCGGCCCGACTTCTGGAAATCTCCTGGTTCTTCGATTCGTCACCTTGTTTGTCAGCGTATCCAACAAAGAAAAGCACCACGGTTGGGTCATCCAAAAGCTTCTTGTTTTCCGTTTCTTGCAAACGCTTCACGAGATCACCAATCTGCGAGTTGGTCGGAGTAACTTTGGCGGTGTCAAACGGAATCACCGCAATTTTGGAAAAGCTGCGAGCTCGCTCGACCTGCGCATAAAGCTCATCTTTCTCTTTCTGCGAAAGATTCTTCATCACGTCAATTCGGGTCAATACCTCCTTGCGTGTCTGATCCTGCTCCTTCGCGTCTGCGGTGACTGCTTGAGCCGATGCGGACGGGCTAGGCTGGGCCGCTATCTGGGAGGCGTCTGCATTGGACGAACCTGTGACCGATGCCGGGCTGGAGGCCTGAGAGTTTTCGCCTTTCTCCTTTAAGCTCTTGATCGCGATAAAAGCGCCAATACCTAGCGCGCCCAGGGCAAAGAGTATGCCCAATCCGACGATGACCCAGACCCCAGCCGGCGTCTTTCTGGGTGCGGGTTGATTCTGCAATCCGGTACTCAGGATCCTCCTTCCGGACGGCCTACGATCACTGGACATGATTCAAGTTATAACAGTCCATTTGCCAGCTATTTGCAATGCTCGGGATTTATCGAATTCGTTCGCTCAAAAACGCGGGGAGTTCTTTGATGGCGATTCGCTCTTGTTCCATCGAATCGCGGTGGCGCACCGTAACGGTATCACGTAGCGCCGGCCCGTTTTCTCCGATGGTGTCGAAATCCACGGTCACCCCAAAGGGCGTTCCGGCTTCATCCTGGCGACGATATCGGCGGCCGATTGCGCCAGTTTCGTCGTAGAATACCATCATCTCACGTCTCAATTGGTCTACGATCTCACGCGCTCGCCTTACCAACGACTCATTATTTTTAAGCAAAGGGAACACGCCGCATTTGATCGGAGCCATTCGTGGATGGAAGCGGAGGACTGTGCGGGTCTCGGACTTACCTTTCTCATCGGTCACCACTTCCTCGTCATAGCCGGCACAGATCAACGCCAACATGGTTCGGTCAACTCCGGCACTTGGCTCTACCACGTGTGGTATAAAATGCTGCTTTGATTCTTCGTCAAAATAATCCAGCGGCTTTCCACTGGCTTGCTGATGTTGAGTGAGATCGTAATCGGTTCGGTAGGCAACCCCTTCCAACTCCTGGATACCGAACGGGAACGCAAATTCGATATCGTAGGTTCCTTTGGAATAGTGTGCGCATTCCTCCGGTGGAATCTTATGGACATGAAGAGACTCCGAGGGGAGCCCGATGTCTCGATAAAAACGGAGCCGTTCCTGCAGCCAGTACTCTAGCAGCTCCAGGCCGTTTTCGGGCCGGCAAAAGTATTCGAGTTCCATCTGCTCGAACTCGCGGGACCGAAAGGTGAAATTGCGTGGATTGATTTCGTTGCGGAATGCTTTGCCGATTTGGGCGATTCCGAAGGGCAGCTTTTTCCGGGAGACCTCCAAGATATTTCGGAATTGAACGAAGATAGCCTGAGCCGTTTCCGGGCGGAGATAAGTCACTGCCGACTCGTCTTCGGTCGCGCCGACATAGGTTTTAAACATCAGATTGAAGGCGCGAGGTTCGGTTAAATCGAAACCGCCGCAGACCGGACACTGTTTTCGGCCATTTTTCTCCGTTAACTGATCGGCGCGGAGGCGGGACTTACAGTTCCGGCAGTCAACCATCGGATCGGTAAACGTATTTTCGTGTCCGCTCGCAACCCAGACCTGGCGGTTCATCAGGATCGAACCGTCCATGCCGACGACATCGTCCCGTTCCCTCACCGTGCGGCGCCACCAGAAGTCCTTCAGGTTCCTTTTCAACTCGGTTCCGAGTGGCCCGTAATCCCAACAGCCGTTTAGTCCACCGTAGATTTCGCTCGACTGGAAGATAAAACCCCTGCGCTTGCAGAGGCTGACAATCTTTTCCATGCGATCCGAGCCTGACTTTGCTTGAGCCATATAGCGGAACCGGAACAATGGCATGGGGTAGCGTTTGGTCAACGCCGATAGCGCCGGGAACGCCAAACTCCCAACGCCCAACGCCGCCTCTTGGATTGACTCCTTCGGCAAAGTTCCGGTATGAAAACCTCCTTCAAAGGGCATGCTCGCTTCTGTCGTCCATTTGCTGTGGTTCCTACGATATCTTCTTAAGAGCCTGCCAATTGTGCTCGGGTTCAATTCGGCCCTCCATCCTCTCGCAGCACTGCTGAGCTCCCCGGGAGGACTATGGTTGGGACGAAAATATGTAAATTCGTTGATCGTTATCATCACGCTAGCCGTTCTCGTCCAGGGAATTGCTGGTCATTCTGCCCGCTCAATCTACGCCTTGCTGCTGTTACCTTTTCCGATTTCATTGCTATTCTCGGATTGCCTATCGTCCCCTCAACCTGATGTCGCTGCCGCTAGTGCAGCCACTTTGTTCGCCTGGTACCTCCGGGATATTATCTTGGACCGAGAGCCCAGCGGGCTGAACACGTTGTTCTTTGGTTTCCTGACCGCTACGATGGCTGTCCTATTCAAAGTGTCTTACGCGGCTTTGGCAGCGGCCGGAATATGCGTGGCGATCGCTGGCTGGACCCGATCGAGACAAAAAATCGGCCAGTTGATCCTTCCGGTCTTCTTCACCGGCCTATTCTGGTTGCCTTGGATTCTCCGCGGCTACATCACGAGTGGTTACCCCTTTTTTCCGGCGGAAATTGGCCGTCTCGGCTTTGATTGGACGGCTCCACACAAACTGATCGCTAATGAACGAAATTGGGTTCTCAGTTGGGCGCGAGCGCCTTTTAATGTGCAGTGGCAGCGAGTGTTGGGTGATTGGTCTTGGATCGGCCCCTGGGCTCAGCAGCTCCCAAGCTATCCGATTGTCATCAAAGCCGCGGGTATGGCGGTGGTTGGGCTGTTAGTGTCCATATGTCTTCTACGGCTCGGCTACTCGAGAACCCAACTGTCTCGGTGGATTCTGATTTTTTTGCCGATCCCTTTTCCCTCCTGTTTTGGTTTTTCTCCGCGCCAAGTCCGCGCTTTGCTCAGGCCACCATCTGGATTCTCGCTATTGACCTGTTCTACTTGGGGGCGATCGCGGCGGCGAAGCTAACAGAAGCCGCCGGTAAACTCGCAATACTCGTCTCGACAACTTTTATGGCAGTGGAGATAATCTTCGGACTCGCTCGACTGAACGCGGAGCCGATCCAATTTCCGAACTATATCGGCGCTGCACCTCCAATGGTCTTGCAGCTTACAAAATCTGGGGCAGCCATTTGGGTCCCGGCGCAGGGTACGGATTCTGTTGACTGGAAATTGCCAGTGACGCCGATCGATCGGTTCGATTCGAATCTTGAGTTCCGAGGAACTACCCTGCGCGAGGGATTCCGGATTCGAGAGGCGCTGCTACTTGGCACGGAATGATCCCATGGTATGATTCTCCGAACGTTATGGCCTATTACTCCGACGACGTCTTTTCGGATAGCTCCATATCGCTTCGTCGTTTTCTGATTCCGGCAGTCCTGGTTTCATTGTTGATTCATGGAGGGCTGTTTTACGGACTAAGCAAAAAGACATTGGAGAATTTCGCCGCTTCCGACAGACCCCGACTCGTGCCGCGGGTATTTAGCGTGAATCGGCTTCAGGTCGACCAAAAACTGCTCGAACCTAATGACAAGCCGACGGGAGCACCGGGTTCCAAAACGGCAGATCCGGGGAGCGTCAAGAACCTCAGCCAGTTCGATGGCACCTTCGAGGACGATATGAAGGAATTTCGAGCTACCCCCGAAGTGAGCTCTCCAGAAGTGCCAGATATCAAAGAGAAGCCAAGTGTGGACACTCAAGCGTCGCGTACCGCTGCGGCCAAGGCTAAAGCCGAGAGTGCGTTGGCTTTGGATAAGGAATTATCGGACGTGCGGCAGCAATTAATGAACGATAAGCCGACGGTCGCTACCCGACCGAAAATTGCCAGCGGCAACAAAAACAATCCAGGTAAGACGGAGAATCAAGACGCTGGAGACGGTGCGATCGCAGGAAATTCCGGAATTCCCTCGGGTTTTAGCAACTTGGACGAGATTCTTTCCGGCTCCGGCCGAGTCGGTAACGGAACGGCTCCGATATTAATGCCGACCGATCTTCTGTTTGACTATGATTCGGCCAACTTGCGTGCGGGTGCGACTGCGAGCTTGCAGAAGTTAGGCCGACTCATTCAACGGAACCCGCAAGCGGTTTTCCGGGTCGAAGGTCACACCGACTCGTTTGGAAGCGATGAATATAATCTCGATCTGAGCCAGCGACGGGCCGAGACGGTGAAAGCATGGCTGGTCCAAAATATGGGGATCGATCCAGGCCGCATTCAAACGCAGGGCTTTGGCAAATCGCGATTGATCGTGCCGGGCGATCGAACGGTCGAAGAACAGCAATTGAATAGACGGGTCGAGATTGTAATTCGCTCTAGGTCCTGAATCGTAGATTCAGCTCTTGCGGGGAGACAATTTCCCCGAAGTCGGCAGCGCGTCTCTACCGGGATGGTTCAGCGGTTTCGGTTCCTGAGAAGACAAACCGATCGCGAATACCCGGGCGGGTCATGCCGAGCAGACGCCAACCGAGCAACGTCGCCGCTACGAACAAGCCGGCAGCGAGTCCGATCCAAATACCGGTGGCTCCCAGCGGAACGATGAACGCGGTCATAAATGCGGTTGGCATGGCGACGGCCCAATAACAGAAAAAGCCAATCAGCATCGGGCGCCGGAAATCGGCTAAACCGCGCAAACAGCCGGCAGCAGTCACCTGGACTCCGTCAGCGATCTGGAAGATCCCAGCAACAATCATGAGGCGAGCGGCCAAATCGAGAACCGCGCTGTCATTGGTGAACAAGCCGGCAATGTTGCGACCGGCCGCAAAATAGATGGCCGCAAAGCAGGCGGAGACACCGGCCGAAATCCCGATGGCTCCGAAGGCAATTCGTCGCAATGCGGAGTATGCTTGGGACCCGACCGCATGACCGATCCGTACACCTGCTGCCATGGAGATCCCAAGTGGAAACATAAAGGTGGTTGCCGCGCAGGTTAGCACTACTTGGTGGCTCGCTAACGCTACGGTTCCGATCCATCCCATCATGACAGCGCCAAAGCTGAACGCTCCGACTTCCGCAAGATATTGGCAGCAGACTGGCAGTCCCACCCGAAAAAGAGCTCGAACCTTGTGCCAATCTACCCGAGAAAGCGCCAGGGCTGACCACTTCAATCGACTCAGGGATAACGCATAGGCGAGAGTGCCTGCCAACACGAAGAACCGTGAAATGAATGTGGCGATGGCAGAGCCAAGGAGACCGAGCGCAGGAATCCCCATCCAACCGAAGACCAAGGGCAAGTTCAACAGGAGGTTCAATGTGACTCCGATGTAGAGGATTACCGTCGGCATCACCGGTTTTCCGAGGGCTTCACAAAAAGTCTTGGCTGCGATCGACCCGAGCGCCGGTACCAACGAGAGCCCGACGATCGCGAGATAGGGCCGAGCGGCCGTTTCGATCGGGATTGGTTGGCCAAAAATACGAAGGATCGGTAGGAGGAGACCAACCAACGCCGCGGCCGCAGCTCCGGTTAAGATGGATAACCAAAGAGCCGATCGCATGACCTCGATCTTCTCCTTCTCCAAATTGGCTCCGTGAGCTTGTGCCGCGAAAACTCCGGTGGACGTCAACAGCCCGATACCGCCAACATACAAGGCTCCTAAGAGCGTGTTAGAAAACCCTACGGCCGCAAGGGGAACGACCCCGACTCGGCCGAGCACCAGCGTATCGGTGACACCCATGAGCATTTGGCCAAACTGCCCGATCATCATTGGGAGCGCGAGGGCCAGCGTAGCCCGCAGTTCCGCCAGAAAGGGCTTTTGTTGGCTGGCCATGGGACCATCAGCAAACCGAGATAGCGAGCCAAAGCAAATGGAATGCGGAATGCGGAATGCGGAATGCTTACGGAGGACGAGGACAATGCCGCTGGGCGGACCGCTAACTGGGAGTACGCCGAGGGCACTAAAGGAGTTCGCCCAAGAGGAGCAACGTAGGCATGCCGCATTCCATCTTTTGCCCACCTCGGTCCAGAAGTTGCTTTTTATGGCCTGAACTTCATATTCTCGCCGTGAGTGCTGGTATTGAAATCCGCTACAAAATTGGGAACGAGCGTTTGGTCAAAGTGACGGAGCGCGCGGCCGCTAAGCTTTCTCAGCTATTGACTCGTCAAGGCCGACCCCAGGGCGCCCTCCGCGTGGCGGTGATTGGTGGGGGTTGTTCCGGGCTGCAATACAAGATGGATCTGGTCGATGGACCGGCGAACCGAGATATCTTGGTCGAATCCAACCGCGTGCGAGTCGTGGTGGATCCGAAAACTGCCTTGTTTGTCAGTGGTTCTTCGGTCGATTTCAGCGAAGACCTGCAGAAAGGCGGGTTCAAAGTTACCAATCCGAATGCGGTGGCTCATTGTTCGTGCGGCGAAAGCTTCTCCGCATGACCGACTATTTTTTGTTATTCGATCTTCCTCGGCGTCCGCTGATTGATTTGGGCAAACTAAATGAAGCGTTTGTCCGGAGGAATACCGGGTACCAAGCGGCAAAGCTAGGGGAAGCGGTCGTGCTCAACGAGGCGTTCCGGGTTTTATCTGACCCGGTGAGCAGGCTCGACCATTTATTGGCACTCGAATCGGTGAATTTGCGCGATTGGGTGATTAGTACTGACGTAGAGCAATGGTTTGGAAAAGTTGCGGAAGTTCTGCATCGATTTGATACGGTCTATTATCAATTCACTCAGGAGTCCCTTCGCCTCCTGAGGGCCGCAAAACTTCAATCGCTGCAGGAAAACTTGGTGGCGATTGAAGAACTCTCAGTCGAATTGGGCGGCTTGCGCGAATCGCTTGAGCAACAGCTCCGGGAAATTGATGGCGGTTGGATGAACAATCGAGCAGAGGCGCTGCCCCGTTTGGCTCAACTCGCTCTTAATCTCAGGTTTGTGCACAAATGGATTACCGAGTTGAAGGAGCGAAGGCTTCGATTCGACGAATTGCACTAGCCTGGTTCCCTCGGCCGCCGCGGCAGAAGATTTGTGAGCGATGCAGGCTCAGACAAGCGGAATTCTGCGGCTTAGGCGGAAAATACCGCGGCTTTTAAGGAGAGAAGAGTTGGAAACAGTTTGGTTCGAATCACTTATTTGGAACAGGCTTCGCGAAATGGGGTTTGAGTCCGTCCGCGCCGACATGCTTTACGCGTCGAAACACAGACTATTCTTCAGCATGAACACAATCCGCGGCAGGGTGCTTGCCGGGGGCGTCGCTGCAGCTATGTCTATCCCAACCAATTTTTATGAGTGACATCGTCGGTATCGATCTAGGGACTACGAATTCGTTGATCGGGATCATGGATGCCGGTTTTCCGATCTTGCTGGCCGACGACAAAGGATCACGATTGACTCCTTCAGTCGTCTATTTTCCGGATTCCGGCGAACCGATCGTGGGCAATGCGGCAAACCGGATGCGCGTCTTAGAGCCATTGCGCACTATTTACTCGGTCAAGCGACTGATCGGTCGAAGGACCGGAGAAACGGAGAAGGAGACTTTCACCTATCCGGTTATTGCGCGAGAGGGTCAGACGGTTATCGACGTAGAAGGCAAACTTTATCGGCCGGAGGAAATCTCGAGTATTATTCTCCAGAAATTGAAACGCGATGCGGAGCAAGCGCTCAACGGCCCGATTGACCGAGCAGTCATTACCGTACCGGCCTATTTCAATGACCTCCAGCGACAGTCGACCAAAAAGGCAGGCGAGTTGGCCGGATTTACGGTGGAAAGAATCATCAACGAACCGACCGCCGCAGCCCTCGCCTACGGTCTGGATCGGTTAAAGGACCGTTCAAAGATTGCGGTGTATGACCTCGGTGGAGGGACATTCGACATTTCGATTTTGGAGCTGAATGAAGGCGTATTTCGGGTTCTTTCGACCAACGGCAATACCCGATTAGGCGGCGACGATATCGATCGTGAGTTGATCCGTTTGTTGAAGGACCGAATTACTGCACGCCATCCGGAGATTCGGACCGATCTCGATGACCCTCTTTTTGTGGCGAGATTACGCGATCTCAGTCATGATGCTAAGATTCGTCTTTCCGATGAAGAAGCGGTGCAAGTCGATATTCCTTTTTTGCCAGGAGATCGACGGTTTAGCTACTTGCTTACCCGTCCCGAACTTGACGCGATCGTCCGTCCGCTCCTTCGACGTACCCGAGGACATTGCTTACGGTCAATGGATGATGCGAAAGTTGCTCCGCGCCAGTTGGACGAGGTTATCTTAGTCGGCGGAGTCACCCGGATGCCGGTGGTCCGTCAGTTTGCTGCTGAAGTTTTCCAGCGTTTACCGAACCTGACCCAGAACCCGGACGAAGCGGTTGCCGCGGGCGCCACTATCCAAGCCGGCATTCTCTCGGGCCAGGTGCAAAACGTGGTGCTGTTGGATGTAACGCCGCTCTCACTTGGTGTGGAAACGTTTGGCGGCTTAATGAACGTGATCATTCCCCGCAATTCCACGATCCCATGCAAGGCCGGCGAAATGTTCACCAATGCGGTGGCGAATCAACGCTCGATGCGAATCAAAGTCCTCCAAGGTGAACGAGAACTGGCGAAGGACAATTGGGAGTTAGGCAACTTTGAGCTTGAGTTTGCTCCTGTACCGAAAGGAGTTGCGCGGGTCGGCGTTCAGTTTCAGATCGATGCGGACGGAATTCTTCACGTTTTGGCTCGAGACACCCAGAGCGGGGGAGAAAAATTGCTCGACCTTTCGAGTGCGGTTGACGTCTCGGATGAAGCCGTTGAGAAGATGATCGCGGAATCACTGGACCATGCCTTTGAAGATATGACGGAGCGGATCTGGACAGAGGCAGCGCTGAAAAGCAATGAATTGCTTCCGGCTGTCCGTAGCGCTCTTACCTTGGTTGGGGACAAACTTTCCGCTGCCGAACGATTGGAAATTGAAGCGTTAGTCGGCGAGGTCGAAGCGGCACTGGAAAGTCATGATCATCAACGCCTCAAACAGGCAAACAGCGCTCTAGACGAGGGGACTCAACATCTGGCGACTTTTCTGATTGATCGAGCGATGGCGGAAGCGGCCAAGCGGAAGACGTGAGGGCGAAGGCGAAGCGTCGGCAGCGTTTCCATAAGTCCTATGAGTCTCATGGGTCCAATGGGTGTCTACGTTCCTATGCTTAGCTCGCGATGTAGGGCAAGCGGATCGTGAAAGTTGAGCCGGAACCAGGGGCGCTCTCCAGAGATACGGTCCCTCCGTGGGCTTGGATTGTATGTTTGACGATCGATAATCCGAGACCGGTCCCTCCTGCATCTCTGGAGCGATCTTTGTGAACGCGATAGAATCGCTCGAAAATGTGCGGCTGATCCGTGAGCGGAATTCCGGGTCCATTGTCTTTGACCTCGAGAATGAGATCGGAACCATAGCGTTTAACCGATACCCAGACCTTGAGGCCGGGTTTTCCGCCATACTTCAGGGCGTTATCCAACAGGTTAAAAATAGCTTGCTCGATTTTCAACGGGTCAGCCTCAACAACTGGCACTTCGTTGGGAATATCGACATGAACCGTGGCGCCGACGGTATTGATCAGGCTATCGGATCGCTCCAATGCTCTAGCAACACAGGTCCGAAGCTGGACCAATTGGAACTTCAGAGGCAGCCGGCGCGATTCCAGGCGGGATAACTCGAGAAGATCGTCGACCAGAAGATTGAGGCGTTCTGCATGCTTATGCATTGTCGCCAGAAATTTTCTGGTCGTGGCACGGTCCGGGGGCGCCTCCAGCAAAGTTTCCAGGTAGCCGGTGATAATTGAAAGTGGCGTGCGCAGCTCGTGCGATACGTTGGCAACAAAATCTTTGCGGACACCTTCCAGGGAGCGGACCTGGGTTACGTCATGGAAAACCAACAGGATACCTGCGATCCCTTCTCGGGTGGGAGGGCGTAGGGCGACGGAAGTCACTTGGAACTGTTTCGCAACAAATCCATCCTTTTCCCGGATGTCCACCGGAAGCTCGGCATATTGTGGAGCCTCGGTTTCCACGGTTTGCTTAGCCATTTGCTGCAGAACATGATTGCGAAACGCTTCCATGAGCGTTCGTCCTACCGGATTCCGCGAAAGTGAGAACATCGTCGTCAGGCGATCGTTGGCCAGCCTGATCGTTAGATCTCGGTTGGCTACGAGTACACCTTCGACCATGCTTCCAAGGATAGCTCGCAGACTGAAGTCTTCGTCGGCAATTAATTGGGTAAACTTCTGCTGACGATGAGCGATCTGATGTAGATCGTCGTAAATCTCCCGAACAATGGCAGGCCGGGAACTGGTTGAGGTAATCTCTTGTTCAAGCGCCAGATGTCGAATTGCCCGGCGGATCTGCGCCAGATGATGACGCAGGATTAGCGCTGTGCCGGCGGAAATGACGAAAAGCACCGGCCATAGAATGAGCCAAATGGTTGTCACGGCGATTGTTGTGGTAAAAAGCGGTACCCTTCTCCTCGCACCGTCACAATTCGGCCGGCTGCTCCGCCCAGTTTCTCCCGAAGCCTGCGAACGTGGGTATCGACCGTCCGAGTATCGATGGCATTTTCGTAACCCCAAACGTCCTGCAACAAAGTTTCCCGGCTTAGAGTACGGCCTCGCCTCTCCACCAGTGTGGCGAGAAGCTTGAATTCGGTGGTAGTAAGGTCCAGGCGCTTGCCCTGGACGGTAATTTCGAAATTACTTTTGTTGAGACAGAATCCATCTACCTCAACGGTGGTTGAAGTCCGAGTTTCGCGAATTCGACGAAGAAGATTTCGGACGCGAAGGACCAACTCCCTGGGGCTAAAAGGCTTGGTGATATAATCGTCAACACCGAGTTCCAAGCCCGCAATACGCTCCGAGAGCAGGCCCTTTGCCGTTAGCATCAACACCGGGATCGTAGCAGTGTCGATTTCCAATTTTAGTTTTTGCAGCACCTCTGTACCGCTCATTTGGGGTAACATGATGTCCAGAACAATAGCGTCTGGGCGGCGTTGCCGAGCCGTGTGTAAGGCGGCCATTCCACTGGAAGCGACGTCGACATCAAATCCGGCCCGATTAAGGTGGTATCGGACTAAATCAACGACATCCGCTTCATCATCGACGACGAGAATAGTCTCCCGCATTGGAGCGCGAGCCTACCGAATAGCGTTCGTTCGATCAAGCGAGGGCAAAAAAATGATCCGGGTTGCGCACGCCAAGGAGTAGAAGTCGAGAGAAATCGTGCGCAAACCCGAATCGCCTTAACCGTAGAAATAGACAGGCAGGAGAAGCGAGTCGTTCAAAATTTGTTTTTTTTCTTGAAGAGTTTTGCGGTTCCGGGGCACGATTTGCGCTTTTTTGAGATCACACCTGGCGGAAACAGACGCCATAAAAGGGTGCCAAGACAAATTTTTGAAAAGGAGATCTCAGCGCCGCATGCCGCAACCACAGATGGCGATCGAATCGGCGTGCCGGCGTATGGGCGTGTCGGCGAAAACGACGTGGTAAAGCCTCGGTCGCCCGAGAGGAATCCTCGCGAAAATGCGCGAAGTTCAATGACAGTAGAACGGAGATCCCAGAAGAGGAGTAGACTATCGAGAATACGAGGCCGTCACTTTTGCAGAATCAGAGGGCTTTAGTAAGAAAACCGAAGTCACCCTCTGAGGTCTTTGCGCTCTCTCTGTTTAGGAATCTTTCTTTGCGGTCTCCTGCAAACTCTGTTTGCGGCTACTCCAATGCGACGAGGAGGTAGGCGGTCTCCGAGTGCCAATTGAGCGGAATAGCATAATTCCTTGAGCCATTTCGTTGGCTTAGGTGGGGTCCGGCTCCGACCACGACGGTCGGTACTGAAATCTGGAACTCGCTCCCGAACTCTTCTCGAGCATTGCCGCTCAACGTGTTTGCGATTTCACCTACCAAATCCCTTTTCGCATCCTCATCGATCCGGGATTCCTTGAGTAAACCGAGGATTTCACCGAGCATTTTACCCGTGGCGGTAAAACAGATAACCCCTCGAGACCTACCCGAAACGCCAATTATTCCGGTATATTCCAGAAATGGCCCCAGTTTTTCCCGCACGAATGGCGGCTCAATGACCAGGGAGGGTCGTTCCTCCAACGAAGCGAAGTAGCGTCTAGCAGTAGAAATGAAGACGTTAATATCTTGATCATTCATTTTCGTCTAGTCGCTGAGCAAAAGTTGAAATGCCTCGCGGAGTTCATCCGGATTGATTGGTTTGCAAAGAAAGCCGCTCGCGCCTTGTTTAATGGCGCGAATCGCGGTCGTTCGATCGCGCAATGCGGAAATTATAAGGACCTTTGCCTCGGGATTGATCTGCATCAATCGGTCCAGGCAAGTCAATCCGTCCATCTTCGGCATTGTTATGTCTAACGTAATGATGTCGTGTTGCTTTTCGGCGTACAACTGAATGGCCTGCTCTCCATCTTCCGCTTGATCGACCTCGGTGATTTCCCCTGATTCGATCCCGCGTTCGATTGCTCGCCGTATCACGCTTGAGTCATCAACGATCAGCAATTTCATGTCCCAGGAATCCTCAGCCGAAACTCACAGTAAACATCCTGTTGCGTACTCACGGTGACTGAACCGCCGATCTGAGTCGCAAGGTCGCGAACCGCATCCAGACCGACGCCCCGACCTCCGTCGCGAGTAGGGTAATCAAGCGTAGTAAAGCCGGACCGGAATAGCAATTCCTTTAGCTCTTCGCTGGTCCAATCTTGAATTGTGTCGGTAGAGGCGTACGCCAGCTTTACCGCCCGCTCCTTAATCTCCTGGGAATTTAGGCCCTTTCCATCGTCCCATACACTGAAGGAGAGAGACCCGTCGTTACCGCGGCTGGCCGAAATCCTCAACTTTCCTACTGGCGGCTTCATTTTGGCCAATCGTTCCTTTGGCGATTCTATGCCATGGGTTACCGCGTTTCGCACAAATTGGGTAAGAATATTCTGTACCGGATCAATTAGACCCTGCGGAATATCTTCACCGTTCAAAGATATTTCGAGAACAACGTCGACTTGCTTATCGTTCCGTTCAGCGATCGTCCGGGCGAATTCCGCTAATTGGTCGAACCGGCTCGCAACTTTCCGCTTTCGGCCAAAGGTGGTCTGCATGGCAACCAACCTTTGGATCAGGTCGCGGTTCATGGCGACTTGATCGACGAGCGAGGATACCGTTTGGGAAAACTCGTATTGCTCTGCCTTTTTCTCCTCTATTTCTCTTTTACCAAAAGTGGTTTGCATGGCGATCAGCCGCTGAACCAAGTCACGGGTCATGTTAACCTGATCAACAATCGAGGCCAGCCCGGAGGTAATGGGTAGAAATTCTTCACCAGAGATCGTTTTCCCAGTACGGACCGCCGCAATCTTGTCTTCAAGGTCGCTGGTCAGCTTTTCAAAGTAGCTGAGATGAATCATCGAGGCATTGCCCTTGAGGAGATGAATTGACCTGGACAGTTTTTCCAATAGCCGCTTGTACCGGGAGGAACGATCGGCGCTCGACTCTTCCGCCCTGCTCGCATACTGTTCCGACTCCAAAGCCCGCAGTAGTTCGCCGATTTGCTCTTCAGTATGGTCGAGGAACTCGGCCAAAATCGTCGCATCGATGTGAATAATGCCAAAAAGCATCTCGATTAGCGATCTCGCTTTGGCTTCGTTGTCCCGAATCTGGCGGCTGAGAAGTGTCTCGGTCGTTGAATCTAGGACCGTCACCATTATCTGCGTGATCTTTCCCTGATCAAAAACACGGTTAAATTGAAACTCGACAATCTTGACTGGTGATCGTGAGTTTTCCTCGCGTACGTTATACTCGACCTCGGTCAGTGGATTGGTTTGCTGGATCAATTTGTCTTTGACCTTAGGACTAAAGAGCAAGTCGAGATAGCCAGCCGTCGCCTCGAGGATATCAGGAGTTACCACTGGTTCCAGTTGCCAATTCGCAGAAGGATTAAACAGCTCAAGAAAGTGGAGCCCAGCGAGCTCTCGTCGAAAAATGGTAGTAGTCGCCCGAGAATAGCTAGGCTGAATAATGAGGTCGGGCCCGATTAGCAGTAAGCCTTCGTTGACCGTTTCGAGAATCTTTCTTACCTGCTGATTTCGCTCCTCGACCTGGTCGATCATGTAATTGAACCGGGTTGCGAGGAAGCCAACTTCGTCGGTGGTAATGACTGGAGCTCGAGCGCTAAGATTCCCAGAGCCGATCTGCTCGGCCGTTGTCACCAGTTTTCCGATTGGCTTTAGCAGAAAGTGAGCAAAAATCAGAGTACCGCAGACGCCGACCACTAAAATAACCAACCCGACTGTGGCTACCGATCGCGCGAGATCGGACGCGGGTTGGAAGGCCTCGCTCGTATCGATTCGAATCACTAGGCCCCAGTCCAATTCCGGGATGGCGATTGGAGCGAATAAGCCGAGGGCTTCGTGTCGCCGTTCGTCGAGGAAAGTCACCTCTCCGGAGTTCACGTTGGCATCATCCGAGAACAATCGATCCGTTGCCAAATTGTGTAATGGCGCGGCCAAGACCGAGCTCCGAGGTCCGGGTGTTCCATCCAGATTGCTGGTCGGTACGGTAGCCGTGTCCGGTAGTTGGTCGAGGAATCGAGACTCCGTCCTAAGCAGGTGGTCTGGTCCGATGATGTAAGCTTGACCGGTATTGCCCAATCCGACCTCCGGCCAGTGTTTCTCGAAGGTGATGATATCGGTCAGCTCTTGACTAGCTATCTCGTGGACTAAAACCGCTTGGCGGCTACCAAGACGGTCGGCGATCGCACAACTCATGAACAGGACCGGAAGATTGTAGGCACCCGTATACCGCTCCAGATCCGTAATCATGACTCGGTCCACTCCATCGGGCCGATCGTCCGGAGTAGGAGAATACCACGCTCCAAGATAAGCCTTCTTGAGGGCTCCGGTAGCCTGCCAACCATGGAACACGTTCGTCCCCAAGTCCCAGCGCTTGTGGTAGGTGTACATGACATTGCCGGCGTTATCGATCAACAGAAGATCGCTATACTCGTTCCGTCGCACCACCGCCTGGATTGCTGGATGGTACCGATCCATGACTTCGGCAAACATGGTCTTTACAAAAGCCGCTCGAATCTTCGGTTCGAGCGTGGGATTGATCGCGATTTCGGTCGAGAGGTTGTTCTCCTCTTTGGCTGAGATCGGAGACGGATTGTGCAAAAGATAAATATACTGAACAAGAACACCCTCCCAGCTTAGCTGATCGATGGCTTCAATCCCCGGCACCGGCGTGGCGCGACTGGCCCCCGACTCGGGCCGGAAAGATCGCCGGTAGCCGTCTCGAAGTTGTTCACGAAGATTTTCAATAAACTGAGCATTTATCTCCAGTCCGGCATCTTGAAGATCGCTAACCAGGTTCTTGTAGCCGGCCGACAACTCGGCGGCAGCATAACGAAAGGTCTGACTCTCCGCTTGAGTAGCGATATCTCGCCGGTGGTCAGCCAGAAAGCGCGTGATTACTTCCGACAGTGATTGTCTGAGAGAACGAAATCCGTCCAAGCGCACCTTGCGCAACGCTTCCGCCGTCAGGAAAAAGGCGGTCGAAGCAAGACCAAATATGATTGCGAACGCAATCGTCAGGGTGAAAACGAGCAGTTTGTCCCGAATTCCCAGGCCGCGCGCAAGGGTGCCTAACGTCCCTGACTTACTATTCCCATGTGCTCCGATCATTGGTCATCGACCTGATTAGTAATGGTCGGTTGTGCGCTGAGGGTTCTGGAGCGATTCCAATTTCCCGTTCTTTATCTGACTGAGAAAAACGGCGTGGCTACCCGAGTGGTCACTGTTGTTCCAGACGATCCGTAGCGGTTGCAGGTCGAGATCGGTGTGATTCAAGGAATCGATGCAGCGTTGCTCGGTCAAATTGGGGCCGGCCCGACGAATTCCATCCACGAGTAGTCTCGCTCCCACATATCCTTCGAGGCTGACGCTGGAGAAGTTGTTTGTTCCGCTTGCTCGCATGTCGGCCTGAAAGCTTCTGGCTAGCGGCATGGATGTGTCGTCCGGCGAGGGAACTATTTGGGAGAGAATCATCCCTTCACACGTTGGTCCCGCCGCCTTGATGAGCATATGAGCCGAAATCGTGGACAGAGTGCAGAATCTGGTATGGCGTAGATCGGTCGACTTGGCGCGATCGAGAAGCGAGACTATCGGGCGGAGAGTTCCCAAAATTATGACCGCATCAGGACGAGTAGACACGATCTGGTCGAGCGCCGGTTGCATATCCACTGAGTTGCGGACGAACTTACAGTCGGCGACCGGCTCAACATGACGACTCTGCAGTGAACGAGTCAAGCTCTTGAAGCCATCATCGCCGAAGCTGTCATTCTGGCGGACAACGGCAATCCTTTTGTTTCCTAGGTTATTTACCAGGTAGCCTAAGAGCGATTCAATCTCTTCTGCGTAGCTGGCGCGTACGTTGAATACGAGAGGTAAAACGGGATGTCTTAGACTTTCCGCTCCGGTCATCGGCCCCAGAAAAATCAGGTGCGCCTCATTGATCATGGAAAGGGCGGTCATCGAGTTGGCGGTACCGACATAGCCGACCAGAGCAAATACCCGGTTTGTATTTATGAGTCTTTCTGTATAAAAGATGGTTTCTAACGGCTCAAAGTGATCATCGAAGTCAATGGACCGAATCTGCCGTCCAAAGATTCCTCCCTCTCGATTGACTCGAAGAAAGTAAGCGAGATACCCTTCCTTAAGCTCCAAACCGATGTGGTTGGAAATGCCGGTCTGCGCATTAACCATCCCGATCCTGATCTCATTCTGATCAACCGGATGGTCCTGGGTTAGGAATTGACCTAAGGCCGAAAAAGAGGGGAAGCTGATAGCCAGGGCTGCGATTAGGACGCGGCGAAAGCCGGGACAGCAGATGTTTCTTGGACAATTCACTGAAAATGATGCGGCGTCCCCGATGCTAAAGCTTTCGTGGATCGCAAAACCGTTTCTTACCACACGGTCGCAGAAAATCGAAACAAATTGCACCTTGCAAGTCGGATCCCCCTTGACTCGACCGCTGTTTCCTCGGTCTGGGACTTGTCGAAAATCGGCTTGGCGAACCGAGAAGATGGGCTAGGATAGTGACTCGCTTAATTGCGGTGGCCGTAGCTCAATGGTAGAGCCCCGGATTGTGGTTCCGGCTGTTGCGGGTTCGAGCCCCGTCGGCCACCCCGCCGTTGCTTTTCTTGAGCTGAAATGCCTGGGATGTCAGGAATCGATTGTCTGCGCGGAGCAAAGCCCAGGCCGGGCCGTTGGACAGATGCAGTCACCTCGGAATAGGAAATTGCTCTCGGACGAGCGGCCGAACCAGAAGTACGGGACAAGGAGCATGATCAGCTACGAATCGCGCGACATGTCCGACCGATTTAGGTCCAATCGCGTGTTTACCACCGTATTCGGCGCGAGGGCAAACAATCACCAGGTCTGCTTGCCATTCGGCTGCAGTGTTAACAATTTCGCGCTCTGGTCGTCCCTGCCTTTGTAACGTTTCCGCAGCAGGAAAGTAACGGAGCCCTTCATTGAGGATAGCTTGAGCAGACGTTTTCTCGGCCTGCCGTATCTCTTCCTCTCGCGGTGGCGGGGGGGCTGGCGGCCGCAAGAAACGCTCGCGAAGGAGTTCGATATCGTGTCGAGGGCGGGTATCGGTGACATAGAGTATAGCCAAAGTGAGCGGCCGCGATGTCGAGAGCATTTCTGTTGCCCTGCTGACGTGCTCAACGTTCGTACCGTCAAGACAACATAGGACACGCATAGATCGGCTCCTTCACTATCTCATTCTAAAGAAGTAACCATATAGTCAAAGCTCCGGCCAGTAACATCAGCGGTGTCACCACCACACCAACCTTAAAGTAATCGAGGCCTGATACATCAACGTCCCGCTGACGCAGGATCAGTAGCCATAGTACCGTTGCTAGTGAACCAACGGTCGTCAGATTCGGCCCGAGATCGCAGCCAAAGATAGTAGCCGCCACGAAACCGTGCTGAAGAGCCGGCCCTGCGTGTCGGATACCGCCCAATGCGGAGATCATCACGACAGCCATCGGCACGTTGTTAATCAGGTTTGTTCCCAAGGCGGCCCCTACTGTTCCTACCATGACCGCACCAAAGTTTGTCCCTCCGGAGAGGTGGATGAGCCAGTTTCCGAACCTGGCAGTGAGTCCCGTATCCTCGATCGCTCGGACCACAATAAACATGCCTGCGATAAAACCGAAGATCGACCAGGAGATGCGTTTTGCGGTCTGACGCAGAGAGATTTGCTTCCAGCCAATGGCGCCGATGAGCAGCAGGACCGCTCCGCTCAACGCGACCAGCGAAAGTGGCAATTGGACGGCGGAGGCCATCACATAGGCAAAGGCGACCACGGCAAGCACGCAACAAGTGTACCGAAAATACGGCCGGTGTTTTATTGCCTGGTCGGCCGAGGGCAATCGCTCGATATCAAAGCTTCCTTTGAGCTGGTTACGGTAGAGCAGAAAAAATAGGCCAATATTGAGGCCAATCACCACCAGGCTTGGTAGAAAGAGGAGACGCACAAAGGTCCATAGGTCGAGTGGGAACCGCGAAATAATGATGACATTGATCGGATTGCTGACGGGCAGCAGGAAAGAGGCAGTGTCGGCAATAAAGGTGCAAGCGAACAGATATGGAAGAACAGGTAATCGAAGCTTGGTAACAAGAACGTAAACAATTGGCGTTAAGATCAGAGCGGTCGCGTCGTTAGAGAGTACCATCGAGATAAGAGTCCCCAGCAGGAAAACATTGAGAAAAAGCCGGGCCGCGCTTTTTCCGGCTAAGCGAGCAGCCTGCGCTGCTAACCAATCAAACAAGCCAGCGGCCTCAGCCAGGGTCGAAAGCGCCATCATGCCTAAAAAGAACAGAAACGTATTCCAATCCCGAACCAAGGTTAAAAAGGCATCGGCTGGGCTGATTAGACCGAGGAGAAGCAGGACGGTGGCGCCGCCGATGGCGATCATTGCTTCATTCCACCGAAAAGGGCGCGTCATGATGCCGATAAGCGTCAGGACTCCAACCAGCGACGTGAGTACAGCCTTGGTTAGTTCTGGTATCGGAAAGTATTGGAACACAGTACCTGTTGGTTTTAGTTGAATAGGCTGAGAGAGGGCGAGTTTAGCGACAGGTCAAAGCGCGAGGCTGAATCTGGTCGACTGAAGCGTCGATCCGTCCAAGCACCCGATGGCGAGCATTTCGTTCGAGCGGTCGTCCACCGGCCAATATTTTGCAGCGTTCCTCGACATGCGTTTTGATAGGCTGCAGCCGCGTTATTGGCCAGCGTGTTCTTCGCTTGGAGCCGCATCGCCCCTGATGACTTTAACCCGAGCAGGCGCAGGGATGATGGTTCAATGTTGTCAAAAGGCCGGAAGAATGGAACAAACATCCGACAGGCGATGGATTGATATGAGTGGTAGTTCCTCGAAAGAGCAAGCGCTAGACGCCCGGCAACTGGCCGCAGCGGTTAATTTATTTTTAAAACATTCGACCCCAGCGTTTACGGTTGATATCTGCTGCGATGCGTTCATTAAAACGCTGGCCCATTTTATTGAGGGTCGCGTTTTTTTCGGCTACTGCTGGCAACCGGATCGGCAGCTCCACGAAAGAAGTCCGATCTTATTCGTCGATGGTGTCGTTACCCGAGGAGGGATGATCCCCGAAGGCAAATCCGAACTCGACGATATCTTGGCCGCGTCTACCGATAACCTCCGGCTTACGCTGCACCGATCTCTCCGATCATTCAAGTCCGACGCAGCGGCGCGGGGCGAGCTGAAGGGGGCAGATTGTCGTAGCGCGATCGAGATCTATTTCGCTTATTACGGCAAACCGATTCTCTGGTTCGTTGTGGGGCTGGCCAATGCCCGAGCGCTGACCAATACTGAAACTCAGGAATTTCTTTTACTCTTTTGCCGGTGCTGCATGGTTTCTCTCCATGGTGCTTTCGTCGCGAAGGTCGAGCGATTGGAAAAAGCGGACAATTTGCCACCGGCTGAGCAATTCAATCTGGCGCTGCAGTGGTTCCATTCAGTTATCCGCCATCTCAATCTAGGAATCTCGCGATTACAGAGCGGCCAACCGGCGGCGGCAGCCGATGCACTTGATCGAGCTTCGATTGTAGCCGGGCTTTGCCTGGCCGAGATGTTGTCTTTAAGGACTAAAATTCCGGAGCCTGCGCGGGAAGAAAAATCAGTGCTCGAAAGAAAATTAATCGCGTCGACGACGGACCGGAGTTGAATAGTTTCTGCCAACGAAAACATGAAAATCATTCGATACGAAGATCCGTCCGGCGCATTCCGATATGGCAACGAACAATCAGACGGAAAGGTACTTGAACTCAGCGGTGATCTTTTTGGTTCTTTGAAATCGACGGGAAAGGCAGCCGAAGTGAAGAGGAGAGTCGCGCCCGTAGCTTCGACCAATTTGATTGGCATCGGTCTTAACTATCGGCGCCACGCCGAAGAAAGCGGTGCCAAAATTCCGGAACGACCAATTGTGTTCATCAAATTACCGAACAGTTTGCAGAATCCCGGAGACCCGATCGTGCTTCCTGGGTCCAGTCAAGAAGTCGATTACGAATGTGAATTGGGCGTCGTGATCGGTCAGAGCTGTCGGAGCGTTTCACCAGAAAGATCGCTGGAGTATGTACTTGGTTACACCTGCGCAAACGACGTCAGTGCACGAGACTGGCAACTGAAATGGGGCGGCGGCCAATGGTGCCGCGGCAAGAGTTTCGATACCTTTTGTCCGCTTGGCCCGGTACTTGTCACTGCCGACGAAATTCCCAATCCGAACGACTTGAAGATCCAGACGATTTTGAACAGCGACATTGTTCAGGATTGGAATACCAACGACATGATCTTTGATGTTCCAACCCTTATTTCGTTTCTCAGCCAGGATACCACCTTGATCCCAGGAACAGTAATTCTTACCGGCACACCCCATGGAGTTGGCATGGCGGCTAAGCCACCGCGTTATCTGCGGCCGGGAGATACCGTCTCGATCTCGGTGGAAAAGATCGGCACGCTGACGAACCCGGTTGTCGCTGCGAGCTAGCGCCGAATGAATAACGCGCAACCCAGCGGTGGGACCCCAAAGGCGTTAGCGGTACGATCCTGATTCGACGGCCAGAGCCACTCATCAGACTACGTGGCGCAATCGCAAACCCAAAGCCTTGTTCGACCAGGCCCAGAAGGGCTTCGATCGATCCAGCTTCGATCGTACGCGGAACTCGCAAATCGTGGTTGGTCAAATACGACAGAAACAGTTCTGAATATGAACAGGCCTGGCGCTGGACGATCAACGGCAAATCGGAGTTCGTGCGCCAGCGCTTGGGATCAAACTTATCATCTCCGTTTGTGGAAGCGAATAAAGCCAGTTCCTCTTTGAACGTGAGTTCTGTTCGAAGGGGTTCTGCCGAAGCTGGGTAGGAGACAAACGCAATATCTAACTCGTTCCCCTGCAACATCTGCGCGAGAGAATGCGAGCTTCGGCTAGTGATCGTAAATGCCGGCTGCGGTTCAATTTTATGGTAACTGGCCATCAGGCTGGCCAGATGAGTCGCAGCGAACGTTTCCAAACTTCCGACGACGATCCTCTACTCATGTACGCGAACGATCGACGCATGAACGAGGTCGCCTTGGAGATCTTCCGAATGGGACATCTGCCACTCACTGGCGAGGCAATCGCTCTGCCGCTGATCGAAGTGGCCGGATCTCAGACAATCGGTGATGCGGTCTGGAATGAGATCTTTCATCCGGTTGGGCGAAGGCTGGTGGCGCAGGTTGATGCGGTGCTGAGGATTGGCGGTCCGTCCATCGGCGCGGACGAAATGGTCAGCTTAGCGCGTTCCACCGGCAAGCCGGTCTATCTCTTCACTGACGGAAAAACTCTTCTTTTTTATTGCGGAATACGATTCGCCAGCCGGTGAGGTTGCCGGCAACAATGAGGAGGGTGAGACTATTGAAGTGGTAGAGCTTCGATTGGATGAAGCTCTTGACTGGATTGATAATGGACGCATCCAGGACGCGAAAACGATTATCCTGCTTTTGCTAGCACAGACCAAGGATTGGCTTGCAAGTTCCGGCTAAAGCACGGGAAGGATCCCCAGCTTGTCTGACACAACTTTTGGCCCATTGTGATCGATGGCTCTGCATATATTGGCGAGGTCGGATCCTCGCCATCCGTTTTACGCAGAAGTCTTAAACTTTGCTAACTTTGCTTCCTTCTGTTTAAAGATCTCTGCCTGATGCGCCTGTCAAGTTCCGAGGCGAAACACAAATCTCTCAAATCGAACTATAGACAACATAAAAGATTATTGTATATAGTGTTGGTATAAGGCGAGCAAAGGAGAGACAGGTATGAACCCAAAATTCCAGAGGGCAAATGCGTGGTCCAAAGTCGTAATTGGTGCTGCGATCGAGGTCCATACGCTCAAGGGAGCAGGTCTGATCGAGAGCATCTATGAGCGATGTATACTCCGAGAATTCGAGCTACGTGAAGTGCCCGTTCTCAGTCAGCTTGATGTTGAAATCGAATACAAAGGCCTGGTCTTTTCCGAACCGCTGACGCTTGACCTGTATGTCGACGATTGTCTTTTAGTGGAATTAAAAGCGGTTCAGACGGTGCTCCCGATTCACAAGGCACAACTTTTGAGTTACATGAAGCTGCTCGATGCACCTCTGGGCCTCCTGATTAACTTTCACGAGCTGAGTTTAAAAGATGGTATCCACCGGTTGATGCTGCCGGGAAGCGGCGGTAGCGACAACCCACAGAAGGACTGAAGAATTTTAAACAGAAGTAAGCAAAGATAGCAAAGTTTCCGACGTCCGTTGCGTGCTTAATCCAAAGGCGACGATCACGGGATTGCAGCTGGCTGTCCTGCGAGCGGTGCCTCTCTTCTGCCTGGCTGGTCAAGCTTCACACGCCGGCGTACGTTTCTCGTTCCCTCCTTTGCTAACTTTGCTTCCTTCTGTTTAAAAGTGTCTTCTCTGTATGGCCTGCTTTTCCGCGGCCTCGTCGTTTGGTGGTCGAGCTGCTTCTCACGCTCCGCCAAAGCGCAAGCCCGCCTGACCATTCATCGTCAGTTGCTGGTATTTGCTATCCGCTATTTGTCATTCCCTTCGACTGGCCAACTCTTGGCGATCAATTCGTACGAGCGCATCCGTTGAGCGTGCCCGTAAATCGTTGTGATAATCATGAGTTCGTCTGCTCCGGTCCGATTCACATGTTCCAACAACTTTTCTCGGAGCGTCGCTGGTCCGCCGGCAAAATAGTGAAGACGCGCGTATTTCAACATTTCCTGTTCGCCCGCCGAGTATTGGTAAGCGAATGCCTCGTCCGGTGGCGATAGTGGAGCCGGTCGACCGCTCCGTAAGCGGATCCAGGCCAATTCAAATGTGGACGCAAGGTGCTCTGCCTCTTTGTCAGTTTCACTGCAGATGGCCTGAGCGGTGAGAATTATGCGCGGTCGATCAAGCCACCGCGATGCTCGAAAGCTCGATCGATAGACGTCGAGCGCCAACGGCGCTCCGCCGGGATTGATGTGATGTGCGAAGGCAAACCCGAGCCCAAAGTCGGCGGCGATCGCCGCTCCGTCCTCGGTCGAGCCGAGCACCCAAATCGGTGGCAATGTGACATCGGTCGGAATGACTTTGATACCGGCGAAGGGATGGCTCTCCGGTAATTGTCCGCTACTGAGACCAATGAGCTCAGAGAGCTGTGCCGGAAAATCCGCGGCTCCAAGTCTCTCCTTGCTCCGGCGCAATGCCAGCGCGGTTAGTTGATCGGTGCCTGGTGCGCGACCGATCCCGAGGTCGATGCGCCCTGGATAGAGGGCTTCCAGAACATGAAACGTCTCTGCCACCCGGAGCGGAGCGTGATTCGGAAGCATGATACCGCCGGAGCCGACCCGAATTCGCGAAGTCCGTGCAGCGATCTGCCCGATCATGATCTCCGGGGCGGTACTCGCGACGCTCGGAATATTATGATGCTCGGCCACCCAGTACCTGTGATAACCAAGGCGTTCGGCCAACTGCGCAAGCTCGACCGTATCGCGAACAGCTCGTGCGTCCCCTTGTCCGGCCGAAATCGGAGACAAGTCCAACGCCGAAAGTGGAATATTCATAGCCATGCAGTTAAATGGTTCCTAAGCGCTTCGTCCCCGTCGTCGTGCTCGTCTCGACAACGAACCAGAAGGGATGGCGACAACGAAAGGAGTCGAACATTCGACGGAAAATAAACACAGATTATGTCGAGCACGTGCCACGATATGAGCATCTCGCCCGATGCTTCTGCGTTAAGATCTATTACCCTGAGAGCGGGCTGTCGAACCGGCTCGTTTTGGTACTCGGCGGCTGTAGGTAAAACGTGCTTAGGCATTTCAGCGAAACGTAATCTTAGAAGCCGAGAGGTGCGAAAACAATAAGTGTCCCGATTGCGCGGTTTCATTCATGGTGTATTGAACAAAAGTAAACCGGGCCGCATGCAACGCATGCGGGACGGCTATAAGCCCGTCAATAAGCGTCGAGATGGGATGGCACAAAATTGTTTCGAGAAATCAACGGCTGCCGCCGGGAACGCCGGCGTTTCCGGCGCTCCCGTCCTAAGCCGATTTCAGCACTGCGGCTGCGGTCCGATCATCGGTAACCAAAACATCCAACAATCCAGTGCGCAGCGCGCCAAGGATCGCCTTAGTTTTGTTGGATCCACAGGCCACGCCGACAACGTTCTCCAAACTTTCGATATCTTCCCAAAGCAGCCCGATCGCTCGATCGTCCACTTCACCGAGAACTCGTTTTCCGTTGATGTCGAAATAGCGAGCCGTGATGTCTCCAACTGCGCCCTGCGCCAGCAATCGGCGAAGATTAGCGCCACTAAGAAATCCCGTCTCAACCACCGCGGCTCCTATTTCCGGTTTTCCGATACCAACCATCAGGCAAGAAGCTTTGCGTGCCATATCCAAAGCGAGGCGAACACCCGGATCGGAGAGCAAGACATTGCGTAACTCCTTGGTCGCCACGATTGCTGGCACGTAAAGATGATAGGTCCTGGCATGAAGCTTTTCCGCAAACAACGAGGTGACGCGAGATGGGCTGAAGGAACCCGCGCTATTCAACCCTCCGAGGGTTTGGGCAACGACCAAGCCGCGGACTGGATGGTTCCGCAGCGCCAAAGCAACTTCCAGCATCGTCCGGCCCCAGGTCACGGCAAAAATCTGGTCGGGCCGTAGGTTTACTTCGAGGTAGAGTGCGCCGGCTTTCCCGACCGCGCGTCTCCGGTCGACTTCGGTATCACCGTCGGCCGTGGGTACAATGAACGCTTCACGCAGTCCGAACCGTGCGACCAGTTGAGCAGAAAGTTCCACTCGGCTCAATGCGTCGGCCCGCAATGATACCGTGACTAATCCCTGCTCGGCCGCTTGGCGCAGCAACCGTACGATGGTGGGCCGAGAAAAACCCAATTGTTGGGCGATTTGTTCCTGGGTCAGATTCCGATGATGGTAGAGCCAAGTCGCTTTGATCAATATGTCGGATTCATCCAGAAACATGGGTCGGGTGGGGTGACCGACTTTCTTGGCTCGGCTCTTCTTGCTCTTGGGGGGCGCCTTTTTCTCCATTTTGGATAAGTGCAATGCAGATTACTTAAAGCCAGCAGTACATTTATGCGTACGGCTTGACATTTGCGAGTGAGAAGTGGTGGTGGTTGCACTCGCGCTATTTTCGTACAGTACACTAGATCGAGAAATAGTAGTTTTATTTCGGCTATCTTTACAAAAGTTCATCAGACTAAACAAAAGTTCTTGCGCGATCAGGCGAACGGTCTAATCTCTGAAAGGGTTCCCTGGTGCTGGTTTCGGTGATAATAGAACCTAAAACCGGGGGTTGCGGTTTTTGGGGAATGATTCCCCAGAGCTAATTACTTCTCTATCATTATGAAACATCGTTCCCCCAAGATTCCGTTGATCGCCCGATCAACGGCGGTGGTTGCCCTGACGCTGCTCTTTCTAGGTAGTAGCGCCCGAGGCCAAAGCAACTTTGATTGGAAACAAGCGTCCGGCACCAAATTGGTCGTGATGCTCAATAAGCATCCTTACGCTGATGCTATCATTAAGCGACTGCAGGAATTCAAGGACCTAACCGGTATCGATGTCGAAACCTCAGAAACACCCGAGGAGAACTATTTCGACAAACTCACCGCGGCGCTGGCCTCGAAAAACGGCACGCCGGACGTGTTCATGACCGGCACCTATCAGCTGTGGGACTACGCGACCGCCGGCTACATGGAGTCACTCGATTCCTACTTGAAAGATCCGAGCCAAACCAATCCGGAATATGACTATACCGATATCTTTGAGGGGGTTCGGAACGGAGGAAAATGGGACCTCATCCCAGGCCACCCGACCGGCACAGGAAGTCAATGGGCACTGCCGCTTGGTTTCGAAACCAATATTATCGCGTACAACAAAAAGTACTTCGACGAGAAGGGGCTCAAGCCGCCGAAAACGTTTGATGAGCTTTACACGCTCGCCAAACAACTGAAGGGCTGGGCGGGATCCGGTTCATATGGGGTTGCGGTCCGGGGCACGCGAAACTGGGCAACGATTCATCCCGGCTATATGACTACTTTCACTAACGCGGGTGCGAAAGATTTCGAAATCAAAGATGGGAAGCTGGTCTCGGACTTAGCCGACCCCAAGTCGATTGATATCACCAAACGGTAGGCGCAGTTGGTCAAAGATGCCGGTCCGCCCGCGTGGTCGAATTACACCTGGTATCAATGCGGAGCCGATTTCGGCGCCGGCAAGGCTGCGATCCTCTTCGATGCGGATATCCTCGGCTATTTCCAAAATGTGCCGGGTGGCTCAGCCCAGGCCGGCAATATTGCTTATTCGCCGCCTCCGGTAATGAAAGAAGGGGATCCGGTTGGTGCCAACGAATGGATCTGGCAGGTCGCGATCAATAAGTCGTCGAAGAGCAAGAAAGCAGCGTGGCTTTTCGTGCAATACTTTACCGGCAAAGAGCATGGTACCTGGGCCGCGATCAACGCCAGCGTGGTGGATCCGCCCCGCAAATCGGTGTGGGATAACAAGGATTTCCAAGCGGTGATGGCAAAGATGCCGGGCTACCTTGATACATTTAATACCATCATTGCGAACACCAGTGTAAAGTTCACGCCACAGCCATACTTCTCCGAGTCCACGACAGAATGGGCCGCCACATTGCAGAAGATTGTGCTCTCGGGTGCCGATCCAAAATCGGCCATGACAGACCTGGCCAAACGAATTACGGCGAAGACATCTAAGTTGAAGCTGGATCAACCGCAGAAGACGGCATCCACCCAGTAGTCTTTGTTTTTTTTTGGGCGCTGGATCTTGTTATTGGGATTCAGCGCTCTTTCACCTTAGAGGTGTACTAATGGAGTAATGAATTTTCTCGGATGAGCACCACCGTTGCCTCCACCCCAAGTCGTGCGACCGGACAGCCACCCCCAGATACCGGCCACTCAACTGAAGCCGCCGCTTACGCGCGGAGGCGCAGGTTTCGCCCTTACTTAGTGCTGGCGCCGACATTGGTTCTGACCGTCGGTATTTTGATTCCGTTTTTTGCGGCGATCTATCTTTCGTTCACCGACTACAGTCTCAACCGTAGCGATTCCTCGCTGATCGGTTTCGATAATTATGTGACCATGTTCCAGAATGCCGATTTCTGGCATTCTCTCTGGATCACCGTCCAGTATGCCTTCTTCTGCACAACGGTCGAAATGCTGCTGGGAGTTGGGGTGGCGCTTTTGCTGAACGACGAGAATTTTCTTTCCAGATTTTTGCGTATCGTACTCATTTTTCCGCTGATGATTGCGCCGGTGATCGGCACGCTCATTTGGAAATTGATGACCAATCCTTCGGTTGGAATTCTTCGACAACCAATGGAGATGTTGGGTTTGGGCGATTTCAAGTGGGGCGCTTCACCCGATACTGCCATGTTTTCGCTCGTGGTGGTAGACGCCTGGGTTTATACCCCTTTCGTCATTATTCTCATTTTAGCCGGCCTCAGGTCGCTACCTCGATCGCCCTATGAGGCGGCACTTATCGACGGCGGTTCACCTTGGTTCGTTTTCAAGAACCTTACTCTTCCGATGTTAACACCGGTGTTACTGATCACCTTGGTGTTTCGGCTCATGTTATCACTTCAGGAGTTCAGCATTATTTTCGCACTGACGGAAGGCGGACCGGGGGATTCCACGATGAGTCTTTCGCTTCAGGCCTACAATCGAGCATTTCCATTCTATGGTTTAGCGGAGGCGATTCCGATGATGTTGTTCCTCTGGGCGTTGGTTTATCTGGTTAGTTTCATCCTGATCGGATTCTGGAGAAAGGCTCAACAACGCGCGGCAGGATTTGCTTAAGAAATGAGATCCGCACTTTTATGATCCAGCGCACGCTTTCACCGCTAGCTGTGATCGGTAAGACGATCCAGACGATCTTGCTTTTGGCTTACGCGCTTTTCGCGCTTTTCCCATTAGTCTGGATGGTGATCATGTCGATCAAGCCGGACAGCCAGATGTTAACTACGACGTTCATCTTCACACCGACGCTGGAGAACTATGCCACGGTACTGCACTCTGATTACACGCGGTTCTTCTTCAACAATCTGATAGTCAGTGTGGCAGCGGTCCTGGTCTCTCTGGTGGTCGGTGTTCCGGCCGCCTATGCTCTCGCTCGGTTCCAATTCAAACTGAAAGAGGATATCGCCTTCACGATCCTCTCTTTCCGCTTCGCGCCAGAGATCCTGGTGATCTTGCCACTCTATCTGATCTACCAACGGCTCGGCCTATACGATACCTATCTCGGTTTGATTTGGGTCTATCAACTGATCACGCTTCCTCTCCTGATCTGGATCTTGCGTGGATTTTTCGAAGACATCTCACCCGACATCGAAGCCGCCGCCCAGCTTGACGGCTACAGTTGGTGGCGCGTGTTTCTTCAGGTTTTGTTACCATTGGTCAAACCGGGATTGGTCGCGGCCGGGTTACTTTGTTTCATCTTTGCCTGGAACGCATTCACCTTTCCCTTGTTGCTGGCGAACAATGTTCAGACTTCGACGGTTATCGCGCTACGTTACCTGGCTTCAGACACGGTCCATTATGGTCAAGTGGCCGCGGCCGCGGCCATATCTGCTCTTCCCGAGGTAATCCTTGCGCTACTGATACAGAAACATCTCGTACGTGGACTTTCGTTCGGGGCAGTCAAAGGCTGAAGAGCTTACTATGGCGAGTATTCAGCTAACTGGATTGACGAAATTCTACGGCAAACGCCGGGGAGTTGAAAACGTTTCGCTCGACATTCCCGATCAAGAGTTCTTGACCGTCTTCGGTCCGGCTGGAGCAGGCAAAACAACAACCCTGAATCTGATCGCAGGAATTGTAACTCCCAATCACGGATCGGTTCGAATTGGAACTAGAGTAGTGGATTCGCTCGAACCCGCAGATCGAAACGTAGCGATGGTCTTTGAGAGCTACGCATTGTATCCGCAGCTTACGGTTTACCAAAACATGGTATTCCCCTTGAAAAGCCCAAAGCATCGTCTTCCGGCGCAGGAGGCCGAACGACGCGTTCGCCATTTTGCGGGTATGCTGAAGATCGATCACTTGCTTAATCGACCGATCCAGGCATTGAGCAACGGGCAAAGGCAAAGGACCGCCTTGGGTCGCGCTCTAGTGCGCCAGCCGGACGTGTTTCTGATGGATGAACCGCTGAGTCACCTGGATGCCAAATTGAGGCATTCGATGCGGGCGGAGCTCAAAGAGATGCGTGATCAGCTCGGGACAACAACCATCTACGTTACCCATGATTATCTGGAGGCGATGAGCCTGGGTGATCGGGTCGCAGTGATCAATCACGGTCAGATTCTGCAGCTTGGCGCTCCCGAAAAAGTTTATTTCCGGCCGGCTACTGTAGAGGTAGCTCGGCTCTTTGGAGATCCCGAGATTAACATCGTCGAAGCGAAAATTCAGAGGAAGAGCCGTGAAGCGGTCCGTTTTCAGATGCTTGGCGAAGAGTGGAGCGCCTCGGTGCCTGAGGATATTGGCTGCATGCTTGACGCTCTATCGAGCGACACGATCCAAATTGGCTTTCGTCCGGCGGACGTCGAGATTGCCGCAAACGGCAAAACGGGCTTCCACGGAGTCGTCTATAGCTTTGAACCCCTTGGGACCAAGTCAGTGCTCACCATCGATTCGGTCGGAGGTCAGCGAGTCCGAGCGCTCGTCGACGGCCACCGAACATTTCAAGTGGATCGACGCGTCAATTTCAATGTCTCGGCGCGAGCGCTGATCTTTTTTGATCGAGATAACGCTCGATATCTAGCCCGTTCGTCTCAGACCGAGGAGGAGTATTCCCATGGCTGAACTCGGGTTGAAAAGAGTGACGAAGATTTATACCCCGGCCCAGCCGCCGGCGGTGGATCAGCTCGATCTCACGATTAATGACGGAGAGTTCGTGGCCTTACTGGGTCCCTCTGGATGCGGCAAATCAACGACGCTTCGGATGGTTGCCGGTCTTGAATCAGTCACGGATGGAGAGATCCGAGTTGGCGGCAAATTGGTCAATCAGGCACATCCAAAGGACCGCGGGGTCGGACTGGCGTTTGAGAATTATGCTCTCTATCCGCCTCTTAAGGTTCGGGAAAATCTGGCGTTTAATCTCAAGGCACACGGCGTGAACGGCAAGGAGATCGCGAAAAGGGTGAAGGAGATCGCCCGAACACTTCGCATCGAAGAGCTGCTCGATCTCAAGCCGGCTGTCCTCAGTAGCGGGCAAAAACAAAGGGTCAACATGGCGCGGGCAATGGTACGCCGGCCAGCTGTCCTCTTGCTCGATGAACCCCTCAGTCATCTGGATGCGCGGCTCAGGGTGGAATTGCGAACCGAAATTAAGCGGTTACACGCCGAGCAGCGATTCACCACTGTTATCGTTACTCACGATCAGTTGGAGGCCATGGCGCTGGCGGATCGAATCGCCGTGATGAACGAAGGCAAGCTCCAGCAATTTGATACGCCGCTGGAAGTCTTCAATCATCCAGCAAACGAGTTCGTTGCCGGCTTCCTCGGCGAACCTCCGATGAATATCTTTCGAGCGGTCGTCGACTCTGGCCAGTTGATCATTCCGGATACGCAATTTTCCCTTCCTCTTAGTACGTCCCTAGAGAATCGCTTGGGGCCGCGCAAGGAAGTGAAACTTGGCATTCGGCCTTGGGGGATTCGGATCAGTGCGACCGAGGCGGAAGGCAGCTTCGTTGGAAAAATCACCGTCGTCGAGAATCTGGGGGATGAGACACGAGTCGGCGTGAGATACGGAGAGATCCTGTTGATGTCGAGTATCCCGGTGACGAAGCGCTATCAACCTGGCCAGCAGGTTTACCTCAGCTTTAACGACGAAGATTTAAATCTCTTTGATGTAAGCGACGGGGCGCGATTATCTGACCGCGAAAACGAGCGAGATTCAGACCGCTGGGAAAATAGAGATGTGGCTCACCTTCGATAAGTGGATTTCCTGAAAAGATGTTGTCGGCGATATTTAGAATGAAATGTTTCTAGAAACAAAAAACTGTAAACGATTATGAACCCCCAAACACTTGAAGTTTCAGTACCCGCCTCTCGCGCGAGTACGGTCAAAGAAGATCTACCTAAGACCATGCGGGCGGTGGTAGCCTACGCGCCCGGTGATTACCGGTTAGAAGAAGTACCGGTGCCGCGCGCCGGCGCCGATGACATTATCGTCAAAGTCGAGGCCTGTGGCATTTGCGCCGGTGATATCAAATCGTATGTCGGCGCCGAATCGTTCTGGGGCGGCAATGGCCAGCCGCCTTACATCAAAGCGCCGATGATTCCTGGCCACGAATTTCTCGGTCATGTGGTTGAGATGGGGGAGAACGTGGCCAAGCGAGGAGACGTGAAAATTGGCGACCGCCTTATCTCGGAACAGATCGTTCCCTGTTGGGAGTGTCGATTTTGTAAGCGCGGCGAATATTGGATGTGTGAGAAGCACGATGTTTACGGATTTCAAAACAATGTAAACGGCGGCTTCGCCGAGTACATGCGGTATCCCAAGGAAGGAATTAACCATCATGTACCGGAGGATCTGCCGATCGAAAAAGCGATATTAGTTGAGCCATTCGCTTGCTCGGCCTGGTGCATTAAACGAGCGCAGATCGGCTGGGACGATTTCGTAGTGCTGGCGGGCGCAGGTACGCTTGGTCTCGGAATGGTAGGGGCCGCGCGACTGCGGAATCCGAAAAAACTGGTAGTGCTGGATGTCAAACCGGAACGGCTGAAGCTCGCGAAAGAGTTCGGCGCGGATCTGGTCTTTAATCCGCTGGAAGATGATGTGGTCAAAATCGTGAAGGAGATGACCGGCGGGTACGGCTGCGATATTTATATCGAAGCGACCGGCCATCCCAATGCGGTTGTTCAAGGATTGCAGATGATTCGGAAACTTGGCCGGTTCGTGGAGTTCAGTGTCTTCTCGCACGAGGTCACGGTCGATTGGAGTATTATCTCCGATCGCAAGCAGCTAGATGTATTAGGGGTGCATCTTGGCCCCTACTGCTATCCATTCGTGATCGACGCGATCGGCGACGGCCGCTTACCCACTCGCGGTGTGGTAACCCACCAACTCCCCCTCGAAGACTATCAAAAGGGCCTGGAAATGATGAAGAAGGGCGAGAACTCGCTCAAGATTCTTTTGGTACCGTAATCAAATTACGCCGAATCCAGTACGAGCCGGGTCTGCCCTGGCTCGCGCTGGGCGGCTACCGACGTAGGAGTGGAATAAACGTCGAATCAAGCGTTCATGGAAACACCGGTAAAACCAATCGCGATCGGAGCCGACGATGCGGCGTATGACCTCAAGGCGGCAATTGTCGATCATCTAAAGTCACAAGGGATTGCCATCGAGGACTACGGGATCGATGACCGGTCCTCGAAGATAATCTACCCGGATGTGGCTTTGCTGGTAGCCGAGGCAATCACGGCGGGAAAACACGATCGCGGTATTCTCATGTGCGGAACGGGGATTGGAGTTGCGATCACCGCCAATAAAGTCCCGGGAATCCGTGCAGCGGTCTGCCATGACGCGTATTCCACGGAACGCTCCCGCAAGAGTAATGATTGCCAAATTATGGCATTGGGAGGCCGGGTAATAGCCGCTGAGTCAGCAAAAATGCTCGTCGATATTTGGTTGGCTTCAGAGTTTCAAGGCGGTCGCTCGACTCCAAAAGTCGCACGGATAAAAGAAATCGAAGAACGGTTTAAATAGAGCGGTAAACAGTGATGCAACGAATCATCAATGACCCAAATCTGGTGGTGGAAGAGATGCTACACGGATTTGTGAAGTCTCACCCGGATCTGGTAGCGGCAGTGGCGGAGAATCCGCGGGTGCTGAAATATGTCAGAGCGCCGATCAAGGGTAAAGTCGGAGTGGTAACTGGAGGTGGATCCGGGCACAAGCCCGCTTTCATCGGATACATCGGCAAAAATTTGTGCGACGCCGTTGCGGTCGGTGAGATCTTCAGCTCTCCGTCAGCTCAAGCGTTCCTGGACGCATTCAAAGCCGCGAACGGGGGAGCGGGAGTCGCTTGCTTATACGGGAACTACGCCGGTGACAATATGAATGTAAAAATGGCCAAGCAGTTGGCCGCGGCTGAAGGCATCGAGGTGAAGACCGTGGTCGCTAACGACGATGTCGCATCTGCGCCAAAAGAGGAGGCAGCCAAGCGTCGGGGAGTTGCAGGAGAGGTATTGATGTGGAAAGTCGGCGGCGCAAAAGCGGCGCTGGGCGGTTCGTTAGATGAAGTAATCGCCGTTGCTCAGAGCGCGATCGATAATACTCGAAGCATCGGTGTGGGTTTGACTCCTTGTACGATTCCAGCCGTAGGCAAGCCGAACTTTTTTATCGAGCCAGGCAAAATGGAATTCGGCATTGGTCATCACGGTGAACCTGGTGTGGAGGTGAGTGATCTGAAATCGGCCGACGATATCACCTCACTCGCGATCGATCACATCCTGTCTGATCTGCCATTCCAGTCGGACGATAAAGTAGTGGCTCTCGTCTCCGGACTCGGTGCTACTCCTGTGATGGAGCTCTATATCGCCTTTAATAAAATGTATGACCTACTCGGTAAAGCAGGACTGAAGGTTCATCGCGCCTATGTAGGTAATTATTTCACTTCTCTCGAGATGATGGGAATCACGTTTACAGTGATGAAAATCGACGACGAACTCCGGCCATTGATCGACCTTGAGGCCGATAGCATGGGACTGAAGCAGTTCGCAGCTGGCGCTGCGAACTGAATGACAAATGACAAATGACAGAAAGCAGATGTCCAGTTATCCGAGTTCGGAAGGTAGAAGATTGGTTCTAGCGCTCGTCCAGGTGATCGAGGCGAACAAGACGTACCTGAGCGAGATCGATGGTAAAATTGGTGACGGGGACCATGGTGTCAATATGGCCAAGGGGTTTGCACTAGTTAAAACGAAATTGGGTGAGCGGGAAGTCGCCGTAAGTGAAGGACTGGGATTGATCGGCCAGACATTGCTGACCGAGATCGGCGGCTCAATGGGTCCTCTTTACGGCACATTTTTTCTGCAAATGAGCCTCCGGGCCAAGGACAAGCCACAGATCGACGAAAAGACATTCGGCGAAATGCTGCGCGCCGCTCGCACCGGTCTGGAAGAATTGGGCGGAGCCAAGGTTGGTGATAAGACAATCATGGACGTCCTAGTACCGGCGGTGGTGGCCTACGAATCGGCCGCGATTAAAGGTGCTTCGTTCCGGGATGCGCTCGCTCAAATGGCCGATGCGGCGGAAAACGGAAAAGAGTCGACGCGCGACCTGGTCGCTAAAATTGGGCGAGCCAGCCGGCTAGGCGATCGCTCCCGCGGGGTACTGGATGCTGGCGCAACTTCCGGAGCGATGATCTTGCAAACGATGGCAACCATCTTGGAAAAAGCAGCTTAATCAGGGAACGATTTTCGAGCAGTTGTTGTGGGGATAAATGATCGGCCCGCAGATCCTGCGGGCCAATTTTTTCGGCGTCGTTTTCGGTCCCTCCGCGACTGATTTTCTCCAAACTCCGACCTTTGCGATCGTGATCGCGATCTCTTATGTTGACGCGCAAGGGCAGCTGCCGGATCGCTACCAAAGACGGCACAAGGCAGGACAGCCTATGCTACCGGGCTTTTCCGTAACCTGTTTGGTCGATCAGTCCGGAACCAAGCCGGTTCCAAAGCGCGGCACGTTGCTTGGTTGAATGAGTCCTCGACTGAACGAACTTGAGTGTGCCTATAATCGGCGGCCTTCCTCTTTCCCAGAAAACTGTCAAAAACGAGGTCACAGCGGATCTGGAAAAGCAAAGTTGCTATGGATTACACCCTGCTTACGGCCTTCTTTGTTATCGCATTATTTAGCGCAATGTTGCTGCTGCTCGAGGTCGGGCGTTGGATAGCTGTCCGGCGAATGGCGGTAGATCCTGAGGGTGCCAAGGCTGGCCTCGGCGCGGTTGTAGGGGTTGTTTTTAGTCTGCTTGGGCTCCTTCTTGCCTTCACCTTTTCCGGAGCCGCGTCTCGATTCGATGCGCGAAAACAATTAGTTGTTCAGGAAGTCAATACCCTCAGCAAAGTCTATTACCTGCTCGATCTGATGCCCGAGCCGGTTCAGACAAAACTCAAGGAGAGTTTTCGCCACTACCTCGACGCGGAACTGCAAGCAATTAAGGCGCTCCCCGATATCCGTACGGCCAAACGGGCATACTCGCGGTCTTCGTCGATAAAACTCGATATTCAAAACCAGGTAATTGCCGCGTGCAGAAATCCGACCACCCAACCGACCGCCTCGTACGTTCTCCTTCCGGCGATTAACGAATGGATCGCAAATTCGACGAACCGGATCGTAGCAGCCAATACCCACCCGCCTTTTATGATCTACGCTGTCCTGGTCGGGCTTGCGCTGGTTAGTTCGTTGATCGCCGGATACGGGATGGCTGAAGCGAAGGCGCGCAGTTGGTTGCACATTATTGTGTTCGCGGCTGTGATCAGCGTGACGATTTATGTCATTATTGATCTCGAATTTCCGCGCATTGGATTCATTCGAATCAATGCTACCGACCGATTGTTGGTAGAACTTCGAAAAAGAATGGGCTAGCAGCCCGTCTAGAAGGACCCCTATTCCCTCGCTCAAGTTTACTATCTGCCCTGGCCGCTCGATGCGAGGTTCCGACGGGCCACTCCGGCATTTAAGCGCAGAATTCGCTGGATCTCCGCGATAGCGAGAGAGTTATTCATCGCGCCGTGCCCGGTCGGGACGATCAATTCGGAGCTCGCGGTATCGAGATGTGAACTCCAATACGGCACAACGCCATCCGAACTGTTTGGGGTGTCGCCTCTACCTCGATCACCAATAATGGAGTGGTGCGGCGAACGAATCGGTAGCCGGTCGTAGACCATAAATAGCGGCGATTTAGGAGATAGCCCATCGATGCTGGTTGGGATCCTCATCCCTCTGGCATTGGCCAGCCGCGCTATTTGCCTAGGTACGCTGCTGGTGATGATCGCCGGGAATCGAATTAGCCGATCACCGAGAGCGCCGATACCTCCCGAGGCAATCGCGCTTCCGCGATGGGGAGTTGAAATGAAGATGATTCGTTTCACCAGAGGGTTGGCCCGGAAGAGTAACGCGTCTCGCAACAGCGGCTTTGTGTTAACGAGAGGAAGCAACTCGGTTGCACGCGCATGGAAAATTGCAGTCCAATCTGCCGGACCGATGTCCGTTGCCTGAAGCCGGCAAAGAATGCCGCCCATGCTATGTCCGACCAGAACGATCCCGTGTTTCAGACCATACTTTTTCTGAGCTAGTGCTAGATCTTCACGCAATCGCAGTGCGGAATAGAGAATAGGATTTCCGGTCGGATAAAAAAAGGCCCAGACCTGGTATCGTCTTCGGATCTCTGGATCCGCTCGAACCGCATTGCTAACATTCAGCCAGGTATAACCGGATGAGAGTAATCCGTGAACGAATACCACGGGGATGCGATTCGGATCGTACGGCTCCAGTAGATAAAGCCCCGATTTGGATTCTGTTTTCTCGCCCCAGATCATGTTGATGATGCCCTAGGGGTTCGAAATAGGAAAATCATGAGTGAAACAGTTGTCGAGACTCGAGGCTGGAGGTTGGTTTGCGGCGTTGCGCGTAATCGGAAACCTCGCTCTCGATTGGGGTAGCTCGAAGATTAAATCGACAGGATGTCCCAATAGGTGACTTGACCCTTCTGGTTTCCCACGTATCGCACGCTACCGTCTTGGGATACCACTGTGATCATGCACTCAGGATGGTCCCGAGCAAGCCGATAGGCCGCACGGTGCCGAGTGCCGGCGTTGTCCGCGCGTTCCGGTATGGCCTGCTCTGCTTCGATATCGAGCGCCCGGTAAACCATTTCGTTTTCCTGCGTCCGTACATGTATTTCCGCGCCGAAGCCGATGATATCTCGGGCCGCGGTCAGGACGAGTGCACCATCCACCGCCATGAGATCCGCCAGGAGATGGGCGCATTCAAAAATTGATTCATCAAGTTCGGCCAGGCGATCATCCCGGATTTCCTGGTACTGTTTCCAGCCGACCTTCAGAAACCCGTGCTGAGCCCCTACTTCAGAAAGTGTTCGAACCGCGGCAAAAATCAGCTCACGATAACGCGATCTCGCGTTGGTGTCTTCAATCCAGTACTTCGGGCAAATCGGTCCGTCGGAACGGACTAGCCTATACCAGTTCGGGCTCGCCACGATGATCAGCATGCCGCCGTGTCGTGCCCGTCTGACCTGGCTAATCAGCCGCCTCGTTACATTCTGGGCAAGCATTCGGGTGAAATCCAGTTCCACCGTTGCCCCCGAGTGATGGCCGCCTTTGAAACATTCGTGAAGCACCCACTTCGCAAATCTGTCCTGCAGGCTCGCCAGCCAACTGGCTTCGTAGATATTGAAGCCGTGACCCTGGAGTTTGCCATTGAGCAGAGTGGCGACGCGATTTTCACCTTTTAGAGCAATCAAACTACCCGGTCCGCGGATGTGAATGATCAAACGATTCGGAACGGTCGGACTGCGCAAGCGGCCGCCATCGGTCGTGTTGATCCAGCGCGAACCGGAATTGATAACTCCCCAGAGTAGAAAACCTCGATCGGAGTCCCAACGCACCCCGATCAACGATCGATAAAAAGTTGCGGTCGGGCTTAAGCGCCTGATCTCTTCCTCATGCATCAACCGCTCTTCGCGGAATTTTAACACATGTAATCCGTTCGGCGGCCCAACTTCGTCACTAAGTTCAATCGGATCGATGAGAATCAGGCGACAGATGACCGAACGGTCCTCCTCTCGAAGTAGACTTGCCTGGTACGCTTCACTCAAAAAGAAAGCGAGCGCTTCTTCCGGCGGAAGCGTATCTAATGCATCCGAGGGAGGTCCCCATCGAGCAACGATCTGCTTCGCCAATTCCTTTGGATAGCTGTGGAAGAAATAGTCCATCGAGTGCAGACTCGTGACTCGCGCGACCAGCGTAATCCGCTCGGCATCGGTTTTACCAGAACATTCATACGAGCAAATAACCGGCCAATTGGAGTTTTGTTCGTCTCGTGATAATTGAAACCGAAAATAGCTATCGGCGAGTGGTAATCGATCCGTCCGATAGAAGGAACACGAAGAAGACCGCGTCCTCCAATTTAGATTGCGCTGATCGTAATCTCTAGGCTTAGGATACCGATTCTGATATATCCGGTTCTGCCCAGGTGTTCCTCCCTCTTTCTTATGAAAGCCTCTTTCTCTCGCACTCTCTTGTTCGCCGCTCTTCTCTTGCTGCTTTGGCCCAAAACGACGCTATGTCTGGATTCCGCAAAGAAATCGACCTATTCGGATTCCGAATCAAAGTCACTCGATCCAGGTTGGCCTCGCGAAATTGATCGGAATGGCGTCCGCTTTGTCTATTACCAGCCGCAAGTTGATGAATGGAAGAATCTCCGAGAGTTACGAGCACGTGTTGCCTTCACGCTTACGCCCAAAGGAGAAAAACCGGTGGTCGGAATCGAGGAGTTGAAAGGCGACACAGTTGCCAACCTCGAGAAACGCACTGTTCTGATCAATAACATTGAGATCGTGGCCGTTCGTTTCCCTTCTTTGGCTGACGACGAAGCAGCCAAAATGGAAACGCTGCTCAAATCGAATTTTCCAGGCAAACCGCTCACTGTCTCATTAGATCGCTTGGTCGCTAGTCTGCAATCTGGCCAGGAAAATGTGAAGCCGGTGTCAGTGAAAACGGAACCGCCGCTGATATTTGTGACCACCCAGCCTGCTGTCCTGTTGGCGGTGGAGGGTAAACCGGTGCTGGCTCCAATTAAGGGTTCGAAACTTCAGTTTGTTTTGAACACTGGGTGGGACCTTTTTTTCGAGCCGTTGCAATCTCAATATTATCTGCTGGTCGACCAAACCTGGTTAACCGCGAAATCACTGGATGGAACCTGGGGCACGGCAGGAAAGTTGCCCGAGGATTTCTCTAAACTTGCTGCCGCATACGGTTGGGAACACGTGCAGAAAGCAGCTACCTCCGGGACGACCAAAACTTCAAGAGTGCCCAAAGTCTTTTTCAGTGATCAACCAGCCGAGTTGATAGCGTTTGCCGGCGAACCGGCGTACAAGAAGATCCCAGGGACGCAGCTCAGCTACGCGACGAACACAGGTAGTTGGGTATTCAAAGATACGACCGACGGGCAGTTCTACTATCTCATCACCGGGCGTTGGTTTCGCGCTTCGAAGTTGGAAGGTCCCTGGACGTATGCCGGCAATGACTTACCGCAGGATTTTTCGAAGATCCCGCCTGGCAGCGAGGTGTCCGAAGTCCTGGCCTCGGTTCCCGGCACCGACGAATCGAAAGACGCGGTGCTACTTGCCCAGGTTCCCACGGTTGCCGTAGTTAAGCGGGCTGAGGCAGAGAGTAAGGCAAAAGTGGAATACACCGGCGAACCTGAATTCGTTCCGATTCCTGGCACTGATTTGAGTTATGCGACCAATGCCGACGCCGATGTAATCCGGCTAGCCGATCAATATTATCTTTGCTTGAACGCGGTCTGGTTTGCCTCCAGTTCACCCAAGGGTCGGTGGAAGATCGTGACCGAGGTTCCCGAGCCGATTTATTCGATTCCGCCCAGTAGCCCGGTCTATCACGTGACCTACGTGAAAGTAGAAAAATCAAACCAGGATGAGGTTGTCTGTAGCTATACGGCCGGTTACTCCGGCGCGTATGTCGCTGGAGTTGCTACCGGAGTGGCTCTGGTCTGGGGAACCGGCTATTATTATCCGCCATACATCTATCCCGGGCCGGTACCAATTTACCGCCCTTATTACGCGACTTACGGTGTGTCGGCGGTCTACTACCCAAATGCCGGCACCTACGCAGTGGGTGGCTACGCATACGGCCCATACAGTGCTGCGGGTCGCGCTGCGTGGTACAACCCGTCCACCGGCGCGTACGGTCGGGTCTATACCCAACAATATCCCTACGGCGGAAGAACCCTAGCACCAACACGTCATGGACCACTCAGCAAGGGCACGGCTACTACGCGCAATGGGGTACGTCCACCGTCACGCGCGGCGACCAAACGATTCAAGCCGGTCACGTCGTGACGAACTATGGCAGTACGGGCGTAGTGAAAGGGCAAGACAATCTTTATGCCGGACATGACGGGAACGTATATAAACGCGATGATAGTGGTGATTGGTCAAAGTGGGATAACGGTCAGTGGAACCCGGTTAACACACCGAGCAAGACCAACGCGACAGATCAGTCGGGACAAAACAATCTCTCCAGTCAAAACCAGCCAACCAATCGCAAAGGTCGCGATGCAAATGGCGCCTCTACGCCAGGAACTGCTCGGAATAAACCTTCACCCGGGAACACTCGAAGTCAGGGGGAAAAGACAGGAAGCGCTGATAGGATCAAGCAATCCTCTGACGACCTGACCAACAGCCTGAACCGTGAGGCTTCGGCGCGCCAGCGAGGTGCACAAAATGCGAGTGCCCAGCAGCGCTATCAGCAAAGAAGAACGAGTGGTTCGGTTTCGAGTGGCGAACGGTCGGCTCGGGGAGGAAACAGCAGAACTCGGCGTCGCGATTAACGCTGCCGGTCACTATCAACCTTCGGATTTTGCAGCCCCGCTGTTTCTCTCTTGAGCTAGACCTCGCGAGATCATTAGGATGCCTGCCTCGCCCAAGGTTCGGAAGTCTGATCCACCGTGCGATTTATGAAATGGCTCCCCCAACTGGTCGAACTGATTTCGGTTCAAGCGACCGCGAAGGGATCGCGAGTCCCCTGGCAGTTGATCAAGCAGCGCCAATCCACTTTCCGAAGATCACGGCGATCACTAATTTCTGCCGGTACTGTTGCCCTATCGGGTGCCGCTCTCGGGCTTCTCTCGGCTTGTTCAAAGCCTACCGCTAATGCGGTGTTGGACCAGCCCCCGGAAGTGCTGGTCATGGAAGTCGCCCAGCAGGATGTGCCGGTGGTTCGCGAATGGATTGGTTCTTTGGATGGCTCAGTGAATGCCGATATTCGGGCGCGTGTTTCCGGTCATCTGATTTCCCAAAATTACAAAGAAGGCGCGGTTGTGCAGAAAGGTGACCTGCTGTTCCAAATCGATCCGAGCACCTACGAAGCGGCGTTAGAGCAGGCGAAGTCGTCGCTAGCCCAAGCCCAGGCCAATCAACTGCAAACCGAGCAAACCGAGCAGCGCGAAACCGAGCTCTTCGAAAAAAAGGTAGAGAGCCAGCAGAGTCGCGACAACGCGATTCAATCGAATGCCGCCGCGAAAGCCGAAGTAAAAGCTCAGGAGGCGACGGTCCGTCAGGCAGAGTTGAATCTGCAATTCACCAAAATCACTGCGCCGATTACCGGTGTCGCCGGGATCGCTAACCCTGGAATTGGAGATCTGATTGGTCCGAGTGATGCCCAGCCGCTAATGACCATGTCAACGGTCGATCCAATTAAGGCGTATTTCCAAATCAGCGAGCAAGACTATCTGAAGCTTGCACGAAAAATTGAGAGCGCACATGCGACTGGCGAAGTGGCTCCGCCCGTTGAAATCATTTTGGCGGACGGCTCGCTTTACCCGATTCAAGGTAAATTTGCTACCATTGATCGACAGGTCGACCAACAGACCGGTACGATCCGAATTGAAGCGTTGTTTGCGAACCCGAACAATATTTTACGTCCGGGCCAGTTTGTCCGTGTTCGGGTGACCGTCCGAAATACTCAGGGCGCACTCCTCGTGCCTCAGCGTGCAGTAAATGAGCTGCAAACCAGTTATGAGGTAGGCGTTGTCGATGGAACGAATCGAGTGCAGATCCGGCAAGTAAAGGTGGGCGAAAAGGTAGGTTCGCTCTGGATTATTGAAGATGGGCTTAAGGTTGGAGACCAGGTTGTGGTAGAAGGGATGCAAAGAATTCGCGACGGCCAAACGGTCAAACCCGTAGCGTGGAGCACGCCCACGCCGCCGCCAGGGCGCTAGCTATGTCGGCCTTCTTTATTCGGCGTCCGATTCTGGCGATCGTTATCTCGCTCATTACTGTCATCATTGGTGTTGTCGCTCTGATTTTTGTTCCGGTCTCACTTTTTCCCAATATTACGCCGCCTGAAATTGTGGTTTCGGCTACGGACCCTGGCTCCGACGCCCTTACTGTGGAGCAGTCAGTGGCAACACCGATCGAACAACAGATCAGTGGCGTGGATAAGATGAATTATATGTATTCGCTCAACGCGAATACGGGGCAAATGAAGCTAAGGGTAAACTTCGATGAGACGAGCGACCCGAAAACCGATCAGATATTAACGCAGATGAGACAGGCGCAGGCGAACGCTCAACTTCCACCCGAAGTTGTTGCACAGGGTGTCAGCGTCCAAAAATCTTTTGCTGCTCCGCTGATGTTGATTGCACTTCGCTCGCCCGATGGGCGCTATAGTTCTGAATTCCTTACTAACTATGCTTACATCAATCTCAATGATCAGCTAACACGCGTTCCTGGAATTTCGAACGTGCAAGTCTTTGGTTCTGGCCAATATGCGATCCGCATTTGGCTAAACCCTGATCAACTGGCTCGATTCAACATCAGTGTGCCGGAAGTTATCAGCGCCGTCCAACAGCAGAATACGGTTAACCCAGTTGGTATGGCCGGCGGCGAACCGGCGCCACCGGGTCAAGAATTTACCTATATGGCGGTGGCTCGTGGGTCGTTGCTCGCTCCGGAACAGTTCGGTCAGATCGTCGTTCGAGAGAGTTCAACCGGTGCCACGGTCCGACTCAAGGATCTAGCCAGATTGGAACTTGGTTCCCAGGTCTATTCGACACGTGCGCGCATGAACGGACAACCGAGTTCAATCATTGCACTCTATCAATTGCCCGGGACCAACTCGCTAGCCGCCGCCGAGGGTGTCAGAAAACTTTTGACGGAACTCAAGCAACGATTCCCAACCGGGCTTGAGTACGTGATCGCTCTAGACACAACGCAACCAGTGACCGCGGGTATTCATGAGATGATCAAGACACTGGTGGAGGCGCTGGCTTTGGTGGCTTTGGTGGTGTTCCTGTTTTTGCAAAGCTGGCGAGCAACCCTGATTCCGCTATTGGCCGTGCCGGTTTCCTTGGTCGGCACATTTGTCTTCTTCCCTTTGCTCGGATTTTCGATCAATACGCTCTCTTTGTTTGGGTTGGTTCTGGCGATCGGATTGGTGGTCGATGATGCAATCGTGGTCGTTGAAGCAGTCGAGCGCTACCTTCACGACGGACTGCCACCACGGGAGGCAACTCTCAAGGCCATGAAGGAGATTACCGGTCCGGTAATCGGTGTGGCCTTGGTTTTGGCGGCAGTTTTTGTGCCGACCGCTTTTGTTCCGGGAATTACCGGGCGCCTTTATCAGCAATTCGCTGTTACCATAGCCGTCTCGGTATTGCTTTCTGCTTTCAACGCGCTCACGCTAAGCCCCGCCTTGTGCGCGCTCTTGCTGCGACCGCGAAAGCAGAGTCACGGATTGGTCGCGCGATTCTTCCACAGCTTCAACCGGGTTTTCGAATGGATTACCAATCGATACGTTCACACTGCTGCAATTTTTACTCGGCGCACCGGCCTCGCGCTTGTCTTTCTGGTGCTGTTCGGCGGCATAGCATTGTTTTTTGGACAGAAAGTTCCCACCAGTTTTTTGCCGGATGAGGATCAGGGATTCTTTTACATTAATTTGCAACTTCCCAATGCTGCCTCGATTCAACGTACGGATGAGATTTGTCGAAAGATAGAAAGCATTCTTGCCCAGACTCCGGGGGTGGAATACACCACGGCGGTCGCCGGCTTCAGTCTGCTCAGCGGAGTTCAAAGCAGTTACAGCGGATTCTTTTTCGTAACTCTCAATCCGTGGGAAGAGAGAAAGAAAATTACCCAGCAGTACCAGATCCTGAAGGGGCGATTGAATCTCAACTTGATCACACTCCCCGAGGGCACTGTCTTTGCCTTTTCGCCGCCAGCTATTCCCGGCCTTGGGGTTGCAGGCGGAGTCTCGTTTGTGTTGGAAGATCGCGCCGATCGGGGTACCGACTTCCTCGCAAAAAACGTTAACACCTTCCTGAACGTCGCGAGTCAAAGACGAGAATTAGCCCGCGTCACCACCACGTTATTGCCGAGTGTACCGCAAATTTATCTGGATGTAGATCGGGACAAAGCTCTCAAACAAGGGGTCGTGTTGAAAGATGTTTACAACACTCTGCAGACCTTTTTGGGAGGAACTTTTGTTAACTATTTCACGCGCTTTGGGCGGCAATGGCAGGTCTACGTGCAAGCGGAGGGGGACTTTCGAACCCGCGCCGATCAGATCGGATCATTTTATGTTCGGAACAGCAATGGCCAAGCCGTGCCACTGGCAGGGCTAACCCGGGTGGAGCGGCGCTTTAATCCCGAGTTTACAATGCGCTACAACCTCTACCGAAGTGCTCAGATCCAAGCGATTCCCGCGCCGGGGTTTAGCTCAGCGCAGGCCATGAGTGCGTTGGAGAGTGTCTTCGCTCAGACGATGCCCGCCGAACTTGGGTACGATTATCTCGGGATGTCCTTTCAGGAGAAAAGGGCGCAAGAAGGCGCTCCTCCCATTGTCATTTTTTCGTTTTCGCTGTTATTTGTATTCCTCATTCTCGCTGCGCTTTACGAGAGCTGGTCTCTTCCAATCAGCGTCTTGATCAGTACACCGATCGCCGTTTTTGGAACATTAGGCGCCCTCTATCTGCGCCGAACTGTGACCGCGGCCTTCCTACCTCCCATCCTGGTGCAGATCGAGAATAATGTTTACGCCCAGATCGGTCTCGTCATGATTATTGGTTTGGTCGCAAAGAATGCGATTTTGATTGTCGAGTTTGCCGAAGCGGAAAGAAGAAAGGGAAGCGCGTTGGTGGCAGCCGCTCTGGCCGGGGCGAAGCTTCGATTTCGTCCGATCTTAATGACATCGCTCGCTTTCATTGCCGGCTGCATGCCCTTAGCTCTCGCTTCGGGAGCCGGAGCGGTGGCTCGTCAAGTGATGGGGACAGCCGTAATCGGCGGAATGCTCGCCGCCTGTCTGGTGGCCAGCTTCTTTATTCCGGCCGGTTTCTGTTTGGTCGAAGGGCTGGCCGACTCGATTCGCGGCCGCATCAGGATTGGTTGGCCGGTCAAGCGGACTAGTTTAGGCGAAGCCGATCGAAAGACGAGAAGTTAGGCATTAACATGTCCAGTTTTTTCATCAACCGTCCGATATTGGCACTCGTCATCTCGCTGGTCACGTTGATCATCGGGGCTTTGTCGGTACTGATTCTTCCGGTTTCCATGTTCCCGGACATTGTGCCTCCCGAGACGGTAGTTTCTGCTTCTTACCTTGGGGCCGACGCACGAACCATCGAGCAATCGGTTGCTACGCCCATTGAGCAGCAGATGAGCGGCGTCGACAACATGAACTACATGTATTCGGTCAGCGCTAACAGCGGACAGATGGTGTTGACGATCAACTTCGATTTAAACACCGATCCGAATACCGATCAGATCTTGGTGCAGATGCGACAGACGCAGGCCGCGTCTCAGTTACCGAGCTCGGTTACCGATCTTGGTGTCACCGTACAAAAATCGTTTGCTTCTCCGTTGATGGTAATAGCTCTCTGTTCGCCGGACGACAGCCGAGATGCGCTTTTCTTATCAAACTATGCTTACATCAATCTAAACGATGCTCTTACCAGGGTACGTGGCATTTCCAGCGTGCAGATTTCTGGTGCGGGCGAATACGCGATGCGGTTGTGGCTAAAGCCAGAGAAGCTGGCGAACTTCGGCCTCACTGTTCCGGATATCGTCAGCGCCGTCCAGACGCAAAATACCGTTAATTCCGCCGGTCAAATCGGTAGTGAACCGGTGCCGACCGGACAGGAATATACCTACACCGCTCGTTCGCAGGGTCGTCTGGTCAAGCCTGAGCAATTCGAAGAAATTGTCATTCGAGAATTACCAGATGGTGGTGCGGTTAGGCTAAAGGACTTAGCGCGGGTGGAGCTTGGAGCGCAGACCTACAACACACGGGGCCGCTTTAACGGCAAACCTGCAGCGGTCATTTCGGTCTATCAGCTGCCGGGAACTAACGCGCTGGCGGCGGCCCAGGGGGTCAAAAGGCTAATGGAAACACTGAAGCAGCGTTTCCCGCGGGGAGTTGATTATGTGATCTCTTTAGATACTACCCAGCCGGTCACGGCAGGTATCCACGAAATTGTTGTTACCCTGGTGGAGGCGATTGCGCTGGTGATCCTGGTAGTTTATCTCTTCCTGCAGAGTTGGCGCGCGACATTGGTTCCGCTCTTCGCTGTGCCGGTTTCGCTGGTCGGCACATTCATTTTCTTCCCTCTGTTGGGATTTTCGATCAACACACTTTCACTATTTGGATTGGTCTTAGCCATTGGCTTAGTCGTCGATGATGCAATCGTGGTGGTAGAAGCGGTCGAACGGCATATTCAGGATGGACTTTCGCCCAAAGAGGCGACCAAGAGGGCGATGAAAGAGATCACTGGTCCAGTGATCGGTGTGGCTCTGGTGCTGGCATCCGTTTTCGTACCTACTGCCTTCATTCCAGGGATTACGGGACGGCTCTATCAACAATTTGCGGTGACTATCGCTGTCTCGGTTTTGATTTCAGCATTCAACGCACTAACGCTCAGTCCCGCCTTGTGCGCGCTGTTGCTGAGACCCCGTCTCCCGAGCCGAGGATTATTGGGGAAATTCTTCGATTGGTTCAATCATCTGTTCGGAGTCGCCACTCACCACTATGTTCGTGTTTCCGGCTTTTTCGTTCGCCGCGCCGGATTGGCATTGATTGTGTTGCTCGGATTCAGTGTTGCCGCCTTCCTGATCGGCAAAAAACTTCCGACCGGATTTCTTCCCGACGAGGATCAGGGTTTTTTTTACGTCAATTTGCAATTGCCGGAAGCAGCGTCATTGCAAAGGACCGACGAGGTTTGTCGTAAAATTGAAACGACGCTCGCTGATAGCCCAGGTGTCCAGTACGTTACGACCACCATTGGGTCCAGTCTTCTGAGCGGAGTGCAAAGCACCTATAGCGGATTCTTTTTCGTAACGCTCAAGCCTTGGGAAGATCGCAGGAAAAAGAGCGAGCTCTACCCTGAGATCAAATCGCGACTGAATCGCCTTCTGGTGCAGATGCCTCAGGGTATGGCATTTGCCTTTTCTCCGCCGGCGATTCCGGGAGCCGGTACATCTGGCGACATCACCTTCGTTTTGGAAGATCGCTCGGGTGGTGATCCTGATCTTTTGTCGACCAACGTGACCGCATTCTTAAATGCGGCTCGGAAGCGTCCAGAGCTGGCTCAGTTGAGCACTACGTTCCAACCGAGCGTGCCGCAGGTCTACATTGACGTAGACTTGGAGCGAGCGTTGAAACAAGGAGTCGCTGTCAGTGACATTTACCAGACGATTCAGACGTTCATGGGCGGATCGTTTGTAAACTATTTCAATCGGTTTGGGCGAGAATGGCAGGTCTACGTCCAAGCAGAAGGCGAGTACCGAGCCAATCTGGAGAACCTTGGTCAGTTTTACGTGCGCAACGGCAGCCAACAAATGGTTCCGTTAAGCGGCCTTACTCGGATAGAAAGCCGCACCGGACCCGAATTCACAATGAGATATAACTTGTACGGGTGCGCGCAAATCAACGCCACTCCCGCATCTGGTTACTCCTCTCAACAAGCCATGTATGCGTTGGAAGAAGTCTTTGCGCTAACGATGCCTCCTGAGATGGGTTACGATTATCTCGGGATGTCGTTCCAGGAGAAATTGGCTCAAAAAGGGGTGCCGCCTGCCATGATATTTGGTTTTTCGTTGCTGTTTGTCTTCCTGATCCTGGCAGCGCTTTACGAGAGCTGGTCGCTTCCTTTCAGTGTGCTGTTAAGTACTCCCATCGCGGTTTTCGGCGCTTTCGCTATGCTTTATCTGCGAAGGATTGCTACTGAGTCCCCTTTTGTTCAGATCGAGAACAACGTTTATGCTCAAATCGGATTGGTGATGATTATTGGGTTAGTCGCGAAGAACGCGATTCTAATTGTCGAGTTCGCCCGAGCGGAATTCGAGCGTGGAACACCGGTGGTAGAGGCGGCTCTGACTGGAGCTCGGCTGCGTCTAAGGCCGATTTTGATGACGTCCTTCGCCTTCATTCTCGGATGCGTACCACTCTGGGCAGCTTCAGGATCTGGAGCGATCGCCCGGCAAGTGATGGGTACAACCGTGATCGGAGGCATGCTGGCAGCGAGCCTGATCGCTGTCTTTCTGATTCCGGTCAGCTTTTGCTTGATCGAAAAGTTGAGGGGCTCGAAGCCGTAGCTCGAAGAGCGAAGGTGGTTCGCACCTGGAAGGTGCGTCTACTTTCTGCACTTGGTGCTTGTTCTGAACATTGGGTTGTGAGTAAAAGCAAAGAGGCTGGCTCGTTCGATTTCCTACCGCCCCCAAACGCCTCTTTCTGAGATCGCCCGGCGCAGGACTTCGTTCGGTTTCAGGACGTGACGCCAGCTGCCCCTGCAAGGACTGAAGTGTCTCCTCTCAAACCCAGAAATAAGATTCAGGAAATGAAAAATAATAAGCGGTTCCGCCAATGCCTGACTTTCGCCATCGTCTTCTTGAGTGTTGCGGCCATCTCCCTGGCTCAGCAAGCGATGCCGAAACTGCAAATGGCTGAACTTACCAAAAAACTGCAACTGACCGAGCAGCAACAGAAACAGATAGCTCCCTTAGTTGCAGAGAGGGACAAAAAGGCAGAGGCACTGGAAGCGGACAAATCTATGGGCAAGCTGCAAAAGCTCAAGCAAGCGATGCAGTTGCAAACCGACTTTCACAATGGCGCTGCGAAATATTTGAACGCCGATCAGGTGAAGAAACTTGATGCACTCCAAGCGGAGCGGCGGGCCAAACTTACGAAAGGGACACATTAGTCCCGATATTGCCTCATAACCACTAAAAAGGGCAGCGAAGCGGTGTCGCGACATGCCGCTTCCCGGGACCATTTAGCAAGGCGGTCCCAGAAGGGCATGTTCGATTGTGATGCCGGACCAGGACCGGAATCATTGCGGTCCGTTTGTGCAGAAGTAATGGTAACGTTTCCGACCACTCTGTTCGTTTCCGAGGCATCGAACTGGTAGCGGCTGATTACCGCTGCACTTGCTGATCGCCGACCCCGCGTCGGATAATGCCGCTCTCGGCCAATCGACTTAGCCGTTCAGTGCTGCAACCTCTCGCCTCAACCTTTCTATCGCTGGCAGTTCAGACTACGATCCCGGCAATTGGGACAAAATCATCTTTCAGCGAATGTTTAATGTTAGTGAGCAATCACCCACACGGCCAGATCTCGCATGAATCGAGATCGGTTTCCCGTTTCTGAAAACGAGGTCTTCCTTACAACGGGAGTCGTGCTTGGGCGTTTCCGGCTGTCGGGGCGGAAAACGCTCACTGTGGGAGTGGGCTACCAATTTGCGGTCAGCCATGATCACCCACAATTCGAAAACAATTGGATTTTGTCCGTCCGCACCAATTTTTGACCGCAGGCTGTTTATAGCTTTTATAAACCAAGGCATATCCTATGCTCCCGGATCTAGACGAACTCGGCAACAAACGCAGCAGCAGATGAATTATCTCACAGCGCTATTCGCCCAGCAGCGCTCTGCTTTCCGCGTGAGTCCCATGCCTGCCGCCCAACAGCGCATCCAATGGCTGAGGGCCCTGCGCGACCTGCTGTTCAATGAGCAGGTCAGCCTGATTCGCGCCATTTCAGGGGACTTCAGCAACCGCTCCGCGGACGAGACGTTGCTGGGCGAGATCATGCCAAGCCTGCACGGTATCCATCATGCCACCAAACGGGTGAGGAAGTGGATGAAGCCCTCGCGCCGCGCGGTCGGCATGGCCTTCCAGCCGGCTGTGGCCCGCGTGGTCTATCAGCCGCTCGGCGTGGTCGGCGTGATCGCGCCGTGGAACTACCCGCTGTATCTGGCCATCGGCCCGTTGGTCGGCGCCCTAGCTGCCGGTAACCGGGTGATGATCAAGATGAGCGAATACACACCAGCGACCTCGCAACTGGTCAAAACCCTATTGGCGCGCATTTTTCCGGAGGATCTGGTGGCGGTGGTGCTCGGCGAAGCGGATGTCGGCATGGCTTTTTCCAAGCTGCCTTTCGACCACCTGCTGTTCACCGGTTCTACCGGCGTCGGCAGACAGGTGATGCGCGCCGCCGCCGATAATCTAACCCCGGTGACTCTCGAGCTGGGAGGTAAGTCGCCAGCTATCGTCTCCGCCGAGGTACCGCTGGCCGCTGCCGCCGAGCGCATAGCCTTCGGCAAGACACTCAACGCCGGGCAGACTTGCGTGGCGCCGGACTATGTGCTGGTTCCCAAGAGGCGGGTCGATCCGTTCGTCGCCGCCTACCGCGACGCTGTGCAACGCTTCTTTCCGAAGCTCGCGGACAATCCGGACTACACTGCGATCATCAACGAACGCCAGCTGCAGCGCCTGAAGGGCTACCTCAGCGATGCCGAGGCCAAGGGCGCGAAGATCGTCTCGCTCTATCCCGAGGCCCAGGGGCGGCGCCTGCCGCAATATGTGATGCTGGACGTGAATGACGAAATGAAGGTGATGCAGGACGAGATCTTCGGCCCGCTGCTGCCGGTGGTCCCCTACGACCGGCTGGATGATGCGCTAACCTATATCAACGACCGCCCTCGGCCCCTGGCGCTGTATTACTTCGGTTACGACAAGGCCGAGCAGCAGCGCGTGCTGCACGAGACCCACTCCGGCGGTGTGTGTCTAAATGACACTGTGCTGCAAGTCGTCCAGCATGACATCCCATTCGGCGGCATCGGCCCGTCCGGCATGGGCCACTACCACGGCCACGAGGGCTTCCTCACGCTCAGCAAGGCCAAAGGCGTATTCGTCAAAGCGCACTTCAACTCCGCGCGAATACTCTACCCGCCCTACCGCAGGGCGCTGCAGAAGGTACTCTACAAACTCTTGGTGCGTTGACTTTCGCAATGTTTTCAAAGCGGCGATCGTTTAAACCCGAGACATAAGCCAGGATGTGCGGACTAGGGCAGACGGTGATACGAGTCGCTTGCAGGAACGATTTGGGATGGCAACCCCGTTTGCATCGTTCGATTAGTCCGAATTCGCAGACTCTTTTAAAATTTTTATGAATTGTAGTACCGTTGCCGGCAATTCCCCCCGTTTCTTCCAAATGGCGCACATTTCCAACCTTCGTTCGATTGCATTAAGCCGTTGGTAGTTAATGGCTTCGACGCGGCTGGGAACCGCAATTTCAGGTGCTAACCAGACTCCTCGTCCTGCCGACACCATGCTGATCATGTCCTCGTTGGAGATTACAATTGACTCGATACGAGGTTCAAATCCGCTGGTTTCCTGACAAAGCGAGCGGATCCAGTGCATATGCGCGGGACTAACCTCAGGAAGAAAGGCCAGGAAGGTGTCGTTGCGAAAGTCCGTTAGTTCTGGCACCCCGCGCTTGGGAGAACGTCGATGCTTTGAATAAACGATGCCGAAGGGTGATTGCAACAACAACTGGGTCGCGAGTAGCTGACGATCCTCTTCTTCCACACCCGCATCTAGATATCCTATTCCCAACATAATCGAACCATCCAACAATGCCTCGGTCTGGGCATGCGAGTTCATGTGCGTGACGGTGACTTCGACCAAAGGGAACAGTTGACGAAAAGCAGCCAAGGCGTCCGGTAAGAAAGTGCGAGTCAACGCACCGATGTTGCCGATCACCAGTCTGCCTCTCTCCCCTTTCGCAACCTCTTGCGCCTGAGCAGCGGCTCTTTGAGCGCTAACCAGCGTCTGCCGTGCTCCGGCCAGAAAAACTCGGCCGGCCTCAGTTAGCTCAACTCGCCGGGAATTCCGCCTAAAGAGCTTCAGGCTCATTTCGTTCTCGAGGTCGGTGATCTGCTGGCTCAAGGACGTATGAGAAAGATGGAGACGGCGAGCGGCTCGCCGGAAGCTCAGATCTTCGGCGACAGCGGCGAAATATCGAAGGTGGCGCAGCTCCATGACACTTCTATTGGTCGGCTAGGGCCACCACTCCGGCAAGAACTAAGTAATCGTCGATGCCGGGTAAAGAGCCATCTTTCTCGCTAACGCTTCGATTGAGATGATTCAAACGAGGCCACTGCAGCAGGACCGCGGGTAAGAAAACTAATGGGATCTTGCGACAAACGGGGCTGCTCCGAAAGGATCTGACCGAGTAATGGTCTTAACCGAACCAGCGCCGATTTTGATCGCGAAGGCAACAGTGCTTGTCGCTCAGGTCACTCCTGTCCAAAAGAGGTTTTAAAAAGAATGCCTCGTGTATCGACCGGCCACACGATGCGACCTGCGTTCTCATAGGCGAGCGTGCCGGGAAAATACTGAAAGCCGATAATTAATTATAACTAACTACACATTATGACAGAAAAAATCGTATTAGCGGGAGCGACCGGAGATCTGGGTACGCGCATCGCGCGCGCTTTGTCTAAGCGCGGAGCGGATGTGGTGGCGCTTGGGCGTATTGGAACCCCGGCCGCCAAAGTGAAGGCTTTGGAAAGTCTTGGCGTGAAGGTCAGGATAGTTGATATGGCGAGTGTCTCTGACATCGCGAAAGCGTGCGACGGAGCAGCTTGTGTCGTGTCTGCCCTGTCAGGTCTGCGCGACGTAATTATTGATACGCAATCCGTCCTGTTGGAGGCAGCGCTTGCAGCTCGCATCCCGCGCTTCATACCCTCCGATTTTTCCATGGATTTTCGAACGCTGCCGGCCGGTGAAAACCGCAACTTGGATCTGCGTCGCGAGTTTCACCAGCGGCTCGACGTCGCGCCGATCGCGTCGACATCGATCTTCAATGGACCTTTTGGCGAAGTCCTGACGACGTACAACGTTCCTTTGTTCGATTTCAAAAAGAAGCTGGTTGGCTACTGGGAGGACCCCGACTGGGTGATCGGCTTCACCGCGATGAACGACGTCGCGGCGTACACTGCCGCGGCTGCTCTTGACCAAAGCACTCCGCGCGCCCTGCGGATTGCGGGCTTCCGCGTAACCCCGCGCGAGCTTGCGAAATTCACCAACGAAGTGCTGAGGACGCCCTTTCAATTGGTGCGTCTAGGCAGTCTTGAGGATCTCCGTGCTCAAAACAAAAGCGAACGAGCGGCCCACCCTAAGGGCGAGAACGAGCTCTATCCGCGATGGCAAGTAGGTCAGTACTTGCAGACCATGTTCAGTATGCATTACGACGAGATCGACAACGATCGTTATCCCGATCTGAAGTGGACGAGTTTCGCGGACCTGGTTGCACAGCGTTGCTAAACAAGAACCGGCGTCACAGTTAGATGAAACTGACAGACGGCAGAAAAAAGAGCAAATTGTCATGAACACACACAGGACCATTCTCGAGAATGCTTCGACGGAAGCCACTATCTCTGATCGGATTCTGCAAACCGCTTTAGCAGCCTGGAAACCAGAAGTCGAAGCTGCGGCGGATTCCAAGAATATGGCAACATTTGACCAAGAGCATAGGGGTCCTTTTCGGATCGTGAGTAGGCAACTCACAACTTGCAGTGTGATCGAGGGCGGAAAGACAATTTGCTTCGATTTTGTGCGGCAAGCGGGTGAATCAGTGTCGATCGAGATGCCGTTCGATCAAGCCGAATCAATTGTCATGACCGTACCGCGGCTTCTGTCCGCCGCGTTGAAAATGCAGACAGGCGACGCCCAGGCGCGTTACGTTTTCTCCGTTGGGAACTGGTCCCTAGAGTTGGCGAAGGATCAGAACTATCGAATCCTTGCTGTGCGAACTCCGGACGGTTTCGAAGTTGCGTTCGCTATTTCTTTGAGACATCCGTGGCAATGGGATCGGCGTTGAAGCGTGGCAGCGAAGCCGCGCCGGAGAAATACTGAAAGCCGATCATAAGTTCTGCTTACCGAATGCCTTACTGCTTCTTATTCAGTGCCTGAGTAAACCAATCGCCACCAAATTGAGCAGGCTTCACAGTAGTGGTGCGAGTGGTTGACTGTCCCTTGCTCATTTGGCCGCGATCGTTGGTTCGAGATCCGGATGCAGATCCAATCTCCGGTCGACTTTTCATCGAAAGCGCTATTCGTTTACGCGGCAGGTCCACTTCTAGAACGGTCACATGCACTTTTTGATGCACCCTCACGATGTCCGCTGGATTTTTAATGAAGTTATCGCTCAGTTGGCTGATGTGTACCAAACCGTCTTGGTGCACCCCGATATCAATGAATGCGCCAAAGGCGGTGACATTGGTCACAATCCCGGACAGTCTGAGTCCCGGTTTGAGGTCCTCGAGTTTGCTGACGCCTTCCGTAAACGCGAAAATTTCAAATTGCTCTCGAGGGTCGCGCCCCGGTTTAGCGAGCTCATTCATGATGTCGGTCAGGGTAGGAAGCCCGATGGCATCAGTGATGTACTGATCGAGTCTGATGCCTTTACGTAAAGAATCATCGCGCATCAGATCGCGGACCCTACAACCTCGATCTGCGGCCATCCGATCGACAATAGAGTAACTCTCCGGATGTACCGCGCTCGCATCAAGCGGATGTGTACCCTCGCGGATGCGGAGAAAACCGGCCGCCTGTTGAAATGCTTTTGGTCCCAGGCGCGGAACCTTCAGTAGCTGTTGTCGGGCCAAAAACGGTCCGTTCGCATTCCTGTGCGCCACGATGTTTTCCGCAAGTTGCGCATTTAAACCGGAGACATAAGCCAGGATGTGCGGACTTGCTGTATTCAGCTCGACACCAACGCTATTGACGCAACGCATCACAACGTCATCGAGCGATCGCTTCAATGCACGCTGATCGACATCGTGCTGGTATTGACCAACGCCGATCGACTTAGGATCGATCTTTACCAACTCCGCCAATGGGTCCATCAACCTTCGCCCGATGGAGACAGCGCCACGCACTGTTACATCCTGATTCGGAAATTCTTGGCGCGCGACCTCCGAGGCCGAGTAGACCGATGCGCCACTTTCATTAACCATTACGATAACTATCGATTTCGGTAGACCTAGACCGCGAACAAACATTTCCGTTTCCCGTCCGCCGGTACCATTACCGATCGCGATAGCTTCGACCGCAAAACGCTCACAATAGACCCGAATCTTGGTAGTAGCCTCATCCGCGTTTCGGGCCCCTTGTTCCGGGTAAACGACGTCGTGGTGGAGAAGTTGGCCCTGAGGATCAAGGCATACGATTTTGCAACCCGTTCGGAAACCAGGATCGATGGCTAAAACCTTCTTCCGGCCCAGTGGTGCAGCCATGAGCAGTTCGCGAATGTTCTCGCTAAAAACCTGAATCGCTGCTTCATCGGCCCGTTTCTTGAGAACGATCCGCGCTTCGGTTTCCATTGATGCCCCGAGAAGGCGTCTATAACAATCGTGTGCGGCCACCCTCACCTGGGCAGCACACGGTGAGTTCCCGCAAACAAACAGCGACTCGACAATACTTAGCGCTTCTTCTTCCGGCGGCTGAATCCGAAAATGAAGAAATCCTTCCGATTCACCTCGCCGGACAGCGAGAATACGATGGGACGGCGCTTTGACTGCTGGTTCGTTCCAATCAAAGTAATCCTTAAATTTGGCGCCCTCTTCTTCTTTCCCGGCAACCACCTTGGATTTGATTATTCCCTTTGCCTGAAACAAATCCCGCATTCTCTTCCTGGCGCGCTCATCATCATTCATCCGCTCAGCGAGGATATCCCGAGCGCCCGCTATTGCATCTTCAACGCTCGAGACAGCCTTTTCCTTCTCTTCGGATTGGACAAGAAACCGATGGGCTTCCGTAAACGGATCGGCTGCAGCATTCGTTTGATTTTGGAAAAGAAAATCGGCCAGCGGCTCCAGACCCTTTTCCCTGGCGATTGTGGCCCGGGTGCGTTTTTTTGGACGGAGCGGAAGGTAGATATCTTCCAGCACCGTCATCGTTTCTGCCGCAGCCAGCTTTTTTCCGAGTTCCTCGGTCAAAAGGTTACGTTCCCCCAAGCTCTTTATGATCGCTTCCCGTCGTTGATCGAGTTCTTCGAGTTGCTCCAGACGATCGCGAATCGCAGTAATCTGAACTTCGTCAAGCGAACCGGTGGCCTCTTTTCGGTAGCGAGCAATGAACGGCACCGTGGCACCATCCGCGAGGAACGCGCGAACCGCACGAACCTGGTTCGGCTGGAGTTTGATCTCTCGAGCAATCTTGGCAACGTGAATGGGGTTGTCGGACATGGGAAAGAAGGAAAGAAGTAGCCTACAATAAACGGCGAACAGGACCTAGTGTACCGTCTCACATATAATGATGACGTCACCATTATATGTGAGACGGTACACTAGTCGAGGCCACGCGTTAGGGGCAAGTTCTACAAAAGGCCGCGAAGACGGAGTTTTGAACAGGAGATCCTAGCGCGGCATAGCCGCAACCAAATTCATTGAACAGAAGGTAACAGAGTTAACGGAGAACCTCTGTTCTCTCCGTTAGCTCCTGTTCAACTGTCTTTGAGCCGAGGCCGTGACGCGCTGAGTGGTGCTTTAGCGCAGCGCGCCGGACCAGGCGCGAATCCTCGCGGAAAAACAAGAAAACAAGAATCGGGACCAGTGTAGTACAGAGATCTCAGAGACGAGGTACTTGGGCTGAACGTAGGACGAGATGGTATCTGTTTTCTGAAGAATACGAGCTCTTAGGCAAATTCGGAATTCCCTCTCTGGGTCACCCCGCAGCTCAGAAACAGAAGAGGTACTCAGGGATTACGAACCTGCTTCCCTTTAACGCTTGTACCCTCTTTTCCAAGAGGACTCGCTTCAGATGGAAGCGACTGTGGATGGCGATAATTGCTGAGAGGCCGGTTCCAGCGTCACGACAAAAGGCCAATAACTCGTGATTATCGAATTCTTTGTGACCGTGACCAAGCATGAAATCCATAAGACGATGCCGTCTTCCCATCCCTCTGTCGTCGGGTGGGACTCTCGCCGGCTACCAGTCAATTCGCGTATCCAGCTGAAATCAACAAATACGCGGATTCGCTGGCCCGGTGCATTTCTGCTCGAGTTGCCGTTTTCGTTGTTCCAGCTGGCGAATAGTTGGCCGACAACGGACTGGTTAGCCGAAGGCCGTGAGTTGTGACCTCGGCTTGATGCTGACTATGACGCGCCAACTCAAATTGGCCGGTTATCAACCATTCGCCGCCTGGGTTTGGCTAGCTGACCAGGTGACTGCCGAATCCGGCTTTGTCGAGCAAGGCTTGCTGGTTCCGCTTATCGAAGTCCGCTCGCGCTCTGAGGACCTGATCGATATGGTCCTCGGCCCAAAGACAGAGCCCATTCATCTTGCTAACCAATGAGCTTCCTAACGGCGTGAGGGAGTACTCCACCTTGGGCGGCACGCTGGCATAAAGTTGCCGCTTTACCAATCCGTCCCGCTCCAGATCCCGCAGAGTGGAAGTGAGCATCTTTTGACTGATACCATCGATCGCCCGGCGCAACTCGGCAAAGCGCATTGTGCCGGCGGCCAGCTGTCCGATGACCAAGACGGTCCACTTATCCGCGAGGCGGTCCAGCACTACGCGGGTGGGACAATCTCGATCATACACATTTGCGGCGTGGGCCTCGACTGATTTCCTTCGAGTTACCTGGTGTCTGAGGGGTGCCTTATTGCTCATTGAGTGATAGTTTATAAAAGTGACCAGAAGGAGACAATTTTATTCCCAGGCCTGCGGCGAAAGATACGCTATTTCGCGGACAGGATACTAGTCGATCGCGCTCCTGCGGCCTCAATGAACTGGCTCCTCTCTGCGTGCTCGCTGCTCGATTGATCTTGGTCTCTGCTTCTTGGGTGCGCGGCCAAAAATTTTCATGATCAGAGAGAAAAAGATCGGAGTGAAAAAGATCCCAAAAAAGGTTACTCCGATCATTCCAGCGAAGACGGCTGTACCCAATGCCTGGTCCATTTCGGCCCCGGCTCCCTTGGCAATCACCAACGGCAACACGCCAAGAATGAACGCGAACGAGGTCATGAGAATCGGCCGCAAACGGAGTCGGGAAGCTTCCGCCGCAGCCTCGATACGTCCCATCCCAGATTCCATCTGCTGCCGGGCAAACTCGACGATCAAGATCGCATTTTTACAGGCCAGCCCGACGAGAACAATGAATCCGATTTGGGTGAAAATATTGTTGTCCTGTCCGCGAAAATAGACTCCAGCCATCGCCGATAATAAGCACATTGGAACGATCAGGATGACCGCCAGTGGCAAAGACCAACTCTCGTATTGAGCGGCCAACGCCAAAAACACAAACAAGACACAAAGCGGGAAGATGAAAATCGCGGTGTTGCCGGCGGTCACCTCTTGATAGGTCAATTGGGTCCACTCAAAGGAGAACTGGCTGGGCAGATTCTCTCGACAGATTCGTTCCATCTTCTCAATCGCCTGACCGGAACTGACCCCTGGCAATGTTGCTCCTTGAATGAGAGCCGAGGGATAGACGTTATAATGGCCGACCGTATCCGGACCATTGATCCGTTGAACATCCATTAAGCTACCCAATGGCACCATTCCGCCGGTGCTATTGCGGGCGTACATCCTTAGGATCTGATTAGGATCCGATCGGAAAGCAGCTTCACCTTGCAAGTTTACCTGATAGGTTCGCCCCAGAAAGTTGAAGTCGTTCACGTAGTTGCTTCCAAGATAACTCTGAAGGGTGGTAAACACCGAGCTTATCGGCACATTCAAAGTCTGCACCTTTTCCCGGTCGATATTCAGAAACAGCTGCGGCACCTGGGAACGATAGGTGGTAAAGACTGCGCTTAAGCCCGGCTCCGCATTGGCAGCCGCGGTCACTGCGTCGGTCGCTTGCTGCAACGCGCTTAACCCGGCGTTTCGGCGATCCTCAATCTCGAGCTGGAAGCCACCTGCATTCCCCATTCCTCGAACCGAAGGAGGCTGAATTGCGACAACAAACGCATCCTGAATCGAGGAAAATGCTGTCTGCAGTTTCCTGGTGATTGCCGTAGCCGATTGCTCCGGATGACCGATTCGTTCACTAAATGGTTTCAGAGGGAAGAAGACAGTCAAGGCATTAGACTTGATGGTCGAATCTAGAATCGATAGGCCTTCGATGGCAAAGGTAAGCTCTACCCCGGGAATGTTCTTACCAATCTCGCCGATCTGTCGTCGGACGTCGTCGTTACGTTGCAGCGAGGCGCCGTCCGGTAGCTGCGCAAACACGATAAGGTACCCCTGATCCATGGTCGGGATAAAGCCGGCTGGAACCTTCTGGAACAGCAACCCGGTCAAAGCAAGAAATCCAAAATAAACTACTAACACGAGTCCGCTGACTCGAAGCAACCGGCGCACTACGGCTCCATAACCGCTGATTGCAAAATCGAACGTTCGATTGAATAAACGGAAAAACCAACCCAACAAAGTGTCAATCAGGTGGGTAAGCAGGTCCTTCTTTACATGACCTGGTTTAATCAAGAGGGCAGCTAACGCCGGGCTCAGGGTGAGCGAGTTAAATGCCGAAATTAAGGTGGCAATAGCGATGGTCAGCGCGAACTGCCGATAAAATTGGCCACTGATACCGCTGACCAGTGCCGTCGGAACGAACACTGCCGTCAGCACGACCGCAATCGAAATCACTGCTCCGCCCACTTCATCCATCGCCTTCCTGGTGGCCTCGGTCGGATCCAGGCCGCGCTCGACCCAGCGTTCCACGTTTTCGACCACCACGATCGCGTCATCCACCACGATGCCGATCGCCAGTACTAGCCCAAATAATGAAAGAGAGTTAAGGGAGAACCCCATGAGGGCCATCACCGCTAAGGTTCCAATCAATGAAACGGGCACCGCAATGAGCGGGATCAGGGCGATTCTCCAGGACTGGAGAAATACCATGACCACGATCACCACCAGGATAATGGCGTCCCGGAGCGTGTCGTAGACTGCGTTAATGGACTGTTGAGTGAAGAGAGTGGGATCGTAGGGGATAGAGTATTCCATTCCCGGAGGAAAGGATTTCGCCATTTCCGCGATCTGTTGTTTCACGAGAGCAGCGGTTTTCAGCTCGTTGGAGCCGGGTAACTGAAAGATTCCGATAGCGACGGCCGGCACCACTCCATCCTGATAGGTAGTACTGGTGTAGCTCTGCCCGCCCAGTTCCAGCCTGGCGACGTCGCTCAGATACACCAACTGCCCATTACTACCTCGCTTTAAAATAATCCTCGCAAACTGTTCTGGAGTCACCAAACGGCCCTTGGTATTAAGAATGAACTGAAACTCCGTCTTGGGACGTGCCGGTTCGGCTCCAATGCTTCCGGGGGCGACTTGAATGTTTTGGGCTTGAACTGCGCTTACCACGTCATCCGCGGTTAAACCACGGGAAAACATCAGATCCGGATTTAACCAGACCCGCATGCTGTACGGCTGCGCGCCAAAAATCTGGACGTTTCCTACACCGTCGATTCGCTTGAGGGAATCTTCGATCTGGGTGTAAGCATAGTTACTGAGATAAAGAGGGGTATAGGTGTTACTTTTGGAAGTCAGCCCGATCGCCATTAGAATATCCGGTGACTGCTTCTGCGTCGTGACACCAATATTTCTGACCTCCAGAGGCAATTGCGGCTCGGCAATCGCAACTCGATTCTGAACCAGTACCTGCGCTATGTTCGGATCGGTCCCTAACTTGAATGTCACCGTCAGCTGCATGGTGCCATCCATGGCCGAGACGGAGGACATGTATAACATGTTCTCTACCCCGTTGACCTGCTGCTCGATCGGCTCCGCCACTGTCTCGGCCAGGGTCTTCGGATCTGCGCCCGGATACTGGGCCTGCACTACTACTGTCGGCGGCGCAATCTCAGGGTATTGTGCCACCGGCAGGATCGTATAAGCAATCGCCCCTAGCAATACGGTAACAATAGAGATTACAATCGCGAAAATCGGGCGATCGATAAAAAAATGAGATAGCTTCATTATTTTCCCAGCTTTAAGGCGTTGCCTTGTTCCGGTCCGCGCCGCCGTGCGAGGCGCTCGATTGTGAGCTGGTCAGCGGCATCGAAATGTCGTTCGAACTGAATTGCTCCATCGCTCCTTGCTGCGGTTGCACCGGGCTATCGGGCCGCACCTTAATAATTCCATTGATAATCACGACATCATCCGGTTGCAGTCCCGATTTTACGACCCGCAATCCCTCGGCCAGCTGTCCCGTCTTGATGTGACGCAGCCGGGCGATATTCTTGGAATCCAAAACATACACAAAGCTCTGATCCTGATCCGAGCCGATTGCCCGATCGGCGACCAGGAGTGCGTTGTATTTCGGGCCCGAAGCTACTCGCACCCGGACAAAGTTTCCCGGCGTCAAAAACCCATCGCTGTTTGGAAATGATCCCCGGATGAGGAGCGTACCGGTCGATGAGTCGAAAGCGTTATCTGAAAAATCGATCGTTCCCTCATGAGGAAAGCCGGTTTCATCCTGCAACTGAAGATAGACCGGAATTTTGCCACCTTCAGAACTGGCCAGTTTCCCTTCCCGGATGAGTCGCTGATAGCTGAGCGCAGCAAGTTCATCCATGCTGAAGTAAGCGTAAATCGGATCGATGCTGACGATGGTGGTGAGCTGCGTGGAATCAGCTTGTACGAGGTTGCCAATATTCACCAACTGGCGGCTGACGCGTCCGGCGATCGGCGATGTAACGTGAGTAAATTCAAGATTCAGTTGAGTCGAATTGCGGGCCGCTTGCGCCGAGACCACCTGAGCGGCGGCTTGGTTCTTGTTCGACAATGCCGTATCGTAATCTTCCTTCGCGATAACCCCCGTCTCTCGCAAACGCTGTTGGCGCTCGAACGTCACATCCTGCAGTTGCTGATTGGCTTGCGCTTGCTGCAACTGGCCAACCGCCTGGTCGTAAGCATCCTGATAGGGCCTCGGATCGATTTGGAAAAGCAAATCGCCTTTGTGGACAATGTCGCCTTCCTTAAAGGGAATATCGACAATGTAACCGCTGACCCGAGGGGTTACCGTGACCAGCTTGACCGCTGCGGTTCTTCCGGTGAACTCGTTCCAGTTCACCACCTCCTTCTGTTCCGGTTTGCTGACCGTAACCTCGGCAGGTGGTGGACCATGCGCCGCCGGTTGCTGGTTGTTGCAGCCGGCCAGCCAAAAACTTAATGCGACGACCATCAGTCGCTCACAGCCGATGTGAAGTCGCTTGGCCCAGGTGAGGTCTTGCTCGATCGCCGGAGAAAATCGGCGCTCTAACTGCGGATGTATGAGTCGCTTAGATAGCATTTACAGGTATTTTATTGTTGGCTCTAAGTGTGCCGTCTGGGATAAGGGGATTGAGTATTTGTTTCTCAGTAAGAAGGCGTAGGGAGATGGTTCTCCCGATTGCTTCGGAATGAGGCCCGCCGTTCGGTATTGACTAAGGCTTCCGCTTGTTCGGAAGGCACATTGAAGCCCTCGTTCGGATCTGAGATTCTCGGAATCCATTCCGGCCGGAAGCGCGGCGCAGGTCGTCACGCTTATTCAATCGGTCGGCCAAGCGGTTCGGATCTTATTGAGGTGAGGTTCCCTTAGCTCCTTCTGTTCCCAAATCCCAGTGACACCTGTAGCCAGAATTGTTTTCATGCGTCGTGCAATCATTGCCCGAGGTCACATTAGGATACCAAGGAGCTATTGGCAAGAAGGCACCCAATGGTAAGTAGGTTACATTTTGGAAACCGCAGGGATGGATGAGAGGAACCGGTGAACCGGCAATTAGGACAACGATTGCTCAAGCGGCGCCACCAAATACAACAATCCTTAGGAGTGTTATCAACCAAAAGCTTTGCGGGGGATAATGCGTATCTAGGGCGACGATTCCGGCAGTTCGGACAAACGTCGGAAGGTCGCTAGACTGCCGGTGTTTACTACTTCGAGCTATGAGAATTGCCTTTGTCGCCCTTAGTGCTCCGGGTCACCTGAATCCAACGACGGCACTGGCCCGCCAGCTTCAGTCGCGCGACCATGACGTAATAGTCATCTCTTTGCCCGACGCTGAGCCCTACGTTCGTGCGGCCGGTTTAGCATTTCTTCCCTACTGCGAAAACGTGTACGCGCTGCACTTCGACTACTCCGGCTATACACCGCTCTGCATGTATGACTGGCCTCATGAGACGACCCCTGCAGCTCTGGCCAGAAACCGGAAAGGCGTAGCAAACCTTACCCAGATGCTCAAGCAAGCCAACGCCGGAGTCCGAGGATACGCGGAGCGTGCCGGACTCAAAATCGACTGGGACAACCCCTCTGCCACCATTTCGGAGCTCGGCTGGATCACTCAAACCCCGAAGGAGTTCGACTTTGAAAGCTCTCATTGGCCCACTCAGTTTCGCCATACCGGACCTTTTCACGATGGGAACGGTCGCATAGACGTCGATTTCCCGTGGGAGCGATTGACCGGGGAACTCTCATCTACGCGTCGATGGGAACAGTGCAGACTGGTTTGGCAAATGTTTTCCACACGATTGCGGCAGCGGCCACGAAGCGGAAAGGCTTTCAACTGGTGCTTTCCGTTGGCAACACTCTCGACCCCGAGCAGATCGGGCCGGTTCCGTCTAATGCAATCATCGTGAAGCACGCACCGCAATTGGAACTTCTGAAGCAGGCCTCGGTCTGCGTCACCCACGCCGGACTGAACACGGTGCTGGAGGCTTTGGCCCAAGGCGTGCCGCAGGTCGCGATCCCGGTCGCCAATGATCAACCTGGTGTCGCCGCCGTAGCGATCGCAACGGAAGGAGTGGGGGCCACGGCTGAGGTCGCTCCGGATCCGCCAAAGCGAATCGCACCAAAGATCGCGAGATCGATGATCACGGCTCCACCCACGATCGCCCCGATTATCAACCTACGCTTTGGGGGAGGTCCGGCTGCGGGCGGGGGAGGAAACGCAGACGGCGTAGAAGCCGCCGGCGACGATATAGACACGCTAGTTGGTCGACCTGCAGCTGTTATGTTCTCTTTGAGCGCATTCCAGAATGCCTGACAGCTGCGGTAGGCTATGCCCGAACCGATAGCGACGCATGCGCGGCGCAGGGTTTCATTCCCGTCCTGATCGAGTTCCGGCAGTGGGTATAGGTTTGCGGATCGTATCGCGTTGAAGCGTGCCCGCTTAAGAGCTGGTAGACCAGCCGTCCGTAAAGCCGGACCGCCTTGCTTCCCCGAATACCCGCTTCGGCCTGGGTCATGGAAACGACCCGACTGGACGGTACGACCGTCTGACGATCCCAACCGTTCCGGCTGCGGAACAGGAGTGGCGCGAGGCTCAAAGGATTGAGCTTCAGAGTACACCGTTTCCAGTCCTGAGCGTTTCCGATAGCCAGAGCCTGGAAATCTTCGCGGGCGATCTCTTTAGGGCAAGCCACCATGATCTTACGAACGCTGACATCGACTAGTCCGAGGCCATTATCGGAAACAAAATCGAGTGTGGCAGCCAACGGCCCTAGAAGGATCTCCAATTCTGCCGCACTCAAGGAACGTCCCCAGCGTAAGAGATCGTACAGTAAAAAACCGTGCACCCATTCTCTCAAGAGAAACGGGCCTGGAGCGTCGCGCTCGAGCCGGAAGTATCGAACCAGATTTTGGTGCGTTGCTTGCCGGATCACTCCGATTTCGTTCTCCAGAAGGTCGATCAGCGCGGGATCAGCAGTGATGCCAGGATGCAGCAGCTTGAGTCCAACCTCGGGCGACTCTCCGCCAGAGGCCTGTTCGTCTTGAACCAAAAACAAGCGGCCCCCATTTCCTTCTCGTTCTTCTTCCAGGAGGCGATAGCGGCCTCCTACCTGAGCACCGACTTGTACCCCAAGATAACTGTCGAAGAGTGGCGATGTGAATGTTGCCAGTTGAACCGGCTCGGCTGCCACCGCGGATTCTTTCTGTGAAGGGCCGTCATCGCCAGATTTGTTGTTCCCGGGATCCGCTTCTGCGACGATCCGCTCAGGGACCGTCCCAAACTCAGAAGCCAGCCCCGTTGCGATTGTCTCAACTGCATCCTGTACCTCCGGAGGCGTCTGGAACCGGTCATCCGGGCTCTTTGCCAGCATCCGGCGAAGCAGCTCCAGAACTGGCTCTGGGAGGTGCGCCAGTGATCAAAGGGTGTGTGTCGCAGGATTTGGAAATGCGTGAAAGTTTCGGGGGCTGTGTCCGATTGCTCCTCGGGCTCCTGTTCCGCAACGCTGCTCTGGAGCAGCTTGCGCGTGTGCTGGACCAGCGGCTTCAAGTGTGGCACAGACCCCATCGGCGGTCACCTTATCCTGGCTCGCGTAAGAGATGAAAACTGCGTGCGGCAGTTTTGGCGTTTCCGGCTGTCCTGCGCCTGGACTGTGTCCATGGTTCATCGTTTTTGCCGGATCTGATTAGTTTTATTGGTAGACGGGAGAAAAGGAAGCGCTTGCGCGTTAAAGAATGGAACGCCGAGTCGGATTTGATCGGCCAGAGATTAACAACGGGTCTTGCGTAGTTCAAGCCTTTGCGCTGGGAAGATCGAGATCAGGTCTCGTGAGAAGGGCGGTCGCAGTGCCGCTGCCCACGGCTGTACAAATGTCGGTGTGGTAGACGGCTGACAGAAAAGGAAAGCCAAGAAACATCAATCACGTCTTTGGGGTCTCGCTACAAGACCTGCGAAACTTGCGTTTCTCAATCCCGACTCTCTGGAGTTCGCGGTAAATGGTATGCCGTGACACCCCCAATTCGCGCGCGGTCCGGACGACATTACCATTACAAGAGCGATAGGTGGCAATGATGGTATCTCTTCGACTCTTTCTCAGATCGCGCTGAGACATGGGGGCTGCTTCGGGTTTCAGCGCAACGTTGGTTAGGTCGAAGACACGAGCAACATCGCTAGGGAGCAAAACCGACGAGTTGGCGACAAGAATCATCCGAAGGATGAAGTTCTTTAGTTCGCGGAAATTGCCCGGCCAGTTGTGTTGCCGCATTGCATCTATCGTCTCATCTGAAATCGGGCAATCAGTCCCGTGCAGTGCGAGAAGAGAATGAACGGCTTGCAGAAAATCGGAACGTTGTCGTAAGGGTGGCAAGGTTATCTCGAGCCCGCGAAGTCGGTAAAGTAGATCGGGTCGGAACCGTCGATCCGCCACCGCTTGCTCGAGGCTGCTGTTGGTGGCCGATACGACTTGCACATCCACAGTCTCTTCGCTCGCCGATCCAACGGCTCGTACGGTCCACTGGTCGAGGAAACGCAGCAGTTTGGCCTGCAAAGCAAAGGGCATATCGCCAATCTCATCCAGAAATAGGGTGCCTTGGTCTGCCTCCAGGATCAGTCCGCGAGCTCCGCCTCGCCGGCTCCCAGTGAAGGCTCCGTCACGATATCCGAAGAATTCAGCTTCGATTAAAGCTTCGGGCAGAGCAGAGCAGTTGACTGGGACAAACTTTCCCGTGCGTCCGCTAACCGAGTGAACGTGGCGAGCCAGAAGCTCTTTTCCTGTTCCGGTCTCGCCACGAATGAGGATTGGGATGTGGCGTTGAGTCGCGTGCTCAGCCAGTTGCAACGCTTGACGAACCTCAGGATCGTCGCAGACGAAATTCGGTTGAATGGCGATTCTGTTGCTACTGTTGCTGTTCTTGCTGGCCAGTTCGACTCCCACCAACACGTTGGCCGGACGTGCCAAATTCGAAGTCAGGAAATAATAAGTACTCCCCCGGCGATCAGTTATCTGGCCGGAATCATGAATTCTCGCCTGAGCTAAGAAGCGCTGGTAAGACGTACGAAAAACCGTGTCAAACGACTGCCCGGGCGTAACCGGTAGGTCCTGGAGAGAAAATCGTGCCTGCCGGTTAGATGCGATGATGATTCCCTCCGGACTGAATGCGATCAATCCAGCATCGAGTGTATGGACAAACTCCTGCCGGTTGTGAAACTGTAAAATGGTGTTCCCGCGAAAAGTGTCGCGGAATAGCTCGGCCTCGATATGAAGAGCCGACATACGGATCAGTGCAACCGTGTGCATCTGGCGCGAATGACAATCAGACGAAGCGTCAATCACGCCAACCAGACGATCCTCGTGGTCCAGCACTGGACTGGCCACACAGGTTAGATCGCTGTTGCCGGCAAAGAAATGTTCGGGTCCGTGGATAACGGTCGGCATCAATGTTTCTGCGGCGCAACCAAGAGCATTGGTCCCCCGAATGTTTTCTTGCCACTGTGAACCAAGGACAATTCCGGTTTGTTGGGCCAATTGGTTAAAAGAAGAATCGGCCATGATTTCCAAGATGGTTGCGTCCTTGGTTGCAAAGACGACTGCAAAATTGGAGCCAGCGATTTGAGAATATAAGTTTCGCACCTCCATCCGGGCGATCTCATAAATCCTGGCGGAAGCCGCGCGGAGTTCGCGCAGTTGCGCTGCGCGGATTGGCTCGATATCTGGCGGTGAATGCGGATCGAGCTTTGCGTTCAGGCAACGTTGCCATGAATCCCGGATAGCTGGCGAGATCCGGTGAGGCTGGAGTTCGGAAAGACGTCCGGCCATGAGATGCTCCCGTGCACGGATGCCTTCTTCATTAGAAAGCAACGCCGGCCCTTCACGCCTTTGGGGGAGAGTACGCATACAAGAGCGAAGCAGTTGAACGGTGCTGAGCATGAACAATGCCGCCGCGCCGAATTCAATAGGGGATGATACAATAGCTTAGACTTTCCTCTGTATCTCTAAGCATCCGGCCCTGGCCGAACTCAAGCGATCATCCGGGCGTGTCTCGTTTTGCGACATATGGGTGAGACGTGCTTGTCTCATTATGTGACATCGATTCAGTCCAGGTCTGACTCCTGCCTACTGTATCTCAATAGAAAACTCCGTTCTTTGATCAATCGGTTTGTCCGCCTGCGTCTTTTTCCACAGCCAAAACACAAATATTGCCGCAAGAAAGAGCTCAAACGGTTGGGTAGCGGCGTATGGAATTCGTGGGGTGGTGTTCACCGGCTGAGTCCAAGCGAGAGGCAGCATTTGTATTCCGTAGAAAAGCAAGAGCCAGAGATAGGCCTTTCGTCTCTGTCGCCAAGCGAACCAAATTCCGGCCAAGGCGCCAAAGTAAAGCAGCGGTAAACGTTCGCGATCGATTGGTATGGCAAAGAAAACCTTCGAGCACCCCAACAAGAATCGGCCGGCAGCGTCAAGCAGCGAATGGGAAGCGAAATAGTCACGGGCGGTCAACATTCGAGGACTATCCATCGAACCGAGATAGGTATCGCCCCAAAGAAAATTCTGAATTGCTCCGTAATAAAATGGGTTGCCGAAATAGTGCAAACGCGAGAGCCAGCTGGGCGCTGTGGTGGCAATTAAGATGAGAGCAGCTGCCAGGTAATGCCACCAGGAGACGACAGACGGCGTATCCGACTTCGCTCCGTCGTCTGAAATTCCGGAAGCTTCGGATTTCGCAGGCTCTCTGCCACGGCTCCTGAGGGCGGCAAAAGCTTCGCCGGGCAGGTCGGCGTGGCGCATTGCCAGGATCGAGGCGCGCTTGGCTCCGAAGAAATACTGACTGAACTCAAAACTGATCAGAGCCGCGAACGCGGAGATCGCCAAGAACGATCCGTTTACGCGGTCGAGATAATCTAGGGCGATAATGAAGAAGAGCAGCAAAAGGTAAATCCAATGGCGGAGCGTTATGTAGCGGAGAAAACAGGCGATTATAGAGATCAGCAAAAAGAGGTGTAAGGGCTCCGTGTTTAAGCCGGGCACCGATTGGTCGTAAACGAACGGGCTGAGGACGAAAAGGATTGAGATGATCGCAGCCGTTGCCGAATCGCGCCAGAAGGCTCGGAGCATGAGAAATAGAGAAATCGTGGCGACAACGATCACGCCCACATTGATCATCCTGATGGCAAATAGATTGGATTTCGTCATTTTCATGACCACCGCAACCAGCAGGGGGAAGAGCGGTTGGCGATAAGGCCAGCCCTTCTCATAGGACATCGAAAAATCGCCGGATGCGAATGCCTCGGCGATCACATAATAATGCATCGCGTCCTTGGTGAAATAGGTGCGCCAATCGGAGTCCTGTTTCAGATCCCGATCGATGTTTCGGATCGAAGCGAATAGGTAGAGACCGATCGCGAAGACAAGGACGCAAAAACAAACTCTTCCAGCCAGTGATTGTGGATTCTCGCTAGACATCAACAGCACGCCCTTAGCATTGAGAGAGGAGCTGCGCCAGTGCAGAACGCTTGAGCGAGTAAAGCGCGGCCGCTGATAAAGTGATCGGTGATTGGTAATGGTGAGCCGTTCGGCTCAACCTCGGCCTGGGCCTCGTTGAACCGTCGAACGCTCGGCTCGTCGCGGCGCTTCGTCCGGCACTAGGCGTAAACCGGTACTCCACAGAGTGGGCGGGGCAGGCGGCGAAGGAGCTCTTCCTAGCGCCACGACTTCGCCGCTCAGTGTGACGTTTTGGGAGGTCAAAATCTTCGTCGGGTCCGATCGGCCAGAGATGATCCGGATTGCAGTTTCAGCTCAATCACCTCCGATTTCGATCGCCTAAGAGTCGCCTCGTTGCCTTCTGAATCTGAGCAAGGCGTGCAAAGAGATGTAATGCCCCAACCGGAAAACCCATCTCGTAAACTCGTTAAATACCTGATAGGGATAAGTAGAGCGCCATCGGCGACCGGAGGAGAGTTTCGGTTTTGCGTTGCGCTGTATGATAGACGGGAATCTCTTTTCCGACTGAGAAATGGGAAATGGTACTATGCATTTGGATCTCAGACCGTGGAACCATTCTCGATCAATCGCGTGATCATAGGGAAGCCACATCGGCATCAATCGGCGCGCAAGAACACGCGCGGCGGTTCGATCGACGACATACGCGCCTGATCCCTTCACCCGTCCCAAATTCACACCCAGATAATATTCGCCAACAAGCTTTATCGCTTTGATAGGCCTCCCCTGAGATAATCCGCTCAGACGCAGAACGTTCCAGAATCGTGAGTAGCGCAGTGCCTTTGTTAAGACAGCTTCGAAATCTTGACTCATCACGATGTCGTCCTCACCAATGATGGCAAATTCTTCGTCGGTACTGAGAAAAGTCTCCAAGGCTTTGACGTGACTTAAGTAACATCCTATCTCTAACGTATTCGTCTCCCTTCCGTGAAACCATCGGTAGCGGCTCTCTGAATAATCTTTGTGAGGTAAACGGAGGGTGTTCCCATCGATCGCTGGCACTCTGCAGAGAGTGATTTGTGTCTTTGCAAAAGCCGTCTTTATGAATGACCAACGATCCGACGTAGCGTCGAGGTTAATGATGTATCCGCGCACTTCTCGAGAGAACCTCCAGGTATGACATTTTTGGACCCACATCGATTCCCTTTAACCCTGGCCTCATCTAGTACGAAACCGGTTTTGTCGAGTGGAAGATTCACTTGCCCGGCGGTCGTCACGGTCCCGTCGGCGGCTACGTTCATGATGTGGACCCAGATGTTTTTCGCCAAATTCTTCCATCGTCCGGCAGAAGTCCAGCGGGTTCTGCTCGTTTCGGAACCCCTGCCATTTTCTGAGATCAATCCCAGAATAACGAAAGTGTTGCAGGCTTGGAGTGCAGTGTTCTCTGGCGGAAAGCAACACAAGCGGCCCTGTGCCGAGGCTCACCGCGCGCGATCAACGGCGTAGCATGGCTCGAACTTAAGTTCTGGCGTCCAAACAAGTGATCGCGTTCCGATGTGGCCTACCCCGAAACCTGTCGACCGCATAGTTGCTTTGCTGCTCAATAAACACTTGTATATGCGGGTGCGGGAGGGCTCCCGCTGAGCATCGGTGTCCCGCGCGGAGGATTAGCGAGCCGTGACGCATCCAACGATTTCTCTGGCCCATCGGCTACCAACACATTTTTCGGGATCTTCCCGGAGAATTCGTCGTGGGGACGATGCGGACGATGTCAAAGATCGGGACGTGTCTCGTTTTGCAACATATAGATGAGACAGATTTGTTTCATTGTGCGACAGCGCGGTACTTGTCGCGTCAACCACCTAGTGCGAAACCCGCTTTTTCCCCCGAGGTAGCAGCATAACCAGACTCTCCTGTAGTTTCCTGGCATAATCTCTGCTTAAGTTGGCCACAGTATGATGCCCGTTGTTTAGCGAGCACTGTCTCCATCCCCCCAAAAATGGTTATAACTGCATATTTCTTCAGCCGCGAACCCATTGTCTTTGCTCTCCCTAAGTGGACCGTTTTCGATTATGAAAGCCGCCGTACTTCATCAATATGATACAAAACTAACTAACTCTGACTTTGTGGTTCTCGAGGAAGTTCCGGAACCCGCGTTAGAGAAAAGCACTGACGTTATCGTTCGGGTTGGTGGCGCCGGTGTTTGTCGTACCGACCTTCATGTAATCGAGGGCATCTGGCGCCAGAAAGTTAGTGTCAAGTTACCATACGTGATGGGCCACGAAAATGCGGGATGGGTGGAACAGGTCGGAAAGGGAGTTGAGGGCTTTAAAAAGGGCGATCCAGTAATCTGCCATCCCCTGATCTCCAATTGCCACGCGCTGGTCGCACGACGTGGCCATGATATGCACGTCGAAGGCAGCGAGTTTCCTGGTATCGACACTAATGGTGGCTATGCGGAACTTCTGCGAACCGGGGCAAGTTCGTTGATTAAGTTGCCCCAGACTCTTGCCCCGAAAGATGTTGCGCCGCATGCCGACGCGGGCTTGACGGCATATCACGTAGCAAAGAAGGCCGCCGGCCATCTTCTTCCTGGGGAACGAGTGATCGTGATCGGCTCGGGTGGACTGGGTCACATTGGGATACAAGTGCTCACTGCTCTCTGTGGGGCGGATGTCATTGCGTTGGATCGCTCAGATACTGCGTTAGCGTTGGCGAAAGAATGCGGAGCTCACCACACGATTAAGGCGGATGAGAACCAACTCGAGGCGATCAAGGCGTTGACGAATGGAAAGGGCGCCGAAGCGGTGATTGATTTCGTCGGTGAAGGTAACTCCATAGAGAACGGATTAGCAATGACCCGGCGAAATGGTGCTTATTATATCGTCGGTTACGGCGGGGAAATCAGAATCTCCGCACTCGACATGATCACGACGGAAAGACGGATCATCGGCAACCTGGTAGGGAACTACACAGAGTTAGTGGAATTGATGGAATTAGCCGATCGGGGAAGGGTTCATCTAGCCACAAACTATTACAAGCTACATCAAGCCAACCAAGCGCTACACGATTTAAATGGAGGCAAGATTAAAGGTCGTGCCGTGCTAATCCCTTAACAACCCAAATCAAATTAGACTACATTATGTTCACGACGAAATCCGGGGAAAAGATATTTATTATCGATGCCCACGTCCATCTGTGGGATGGAAGTGCAGAGAATCAGAAAAATATTCACGGAAAACAGTTCATCGATTGCTTCTACGACTACCATCACCTGAGCCCAAAGGAGTACATCTGGCCGTTCGACAAGTATCAAAAATATACGGACGCAGATTTCGAGAAGGATGTTTTCGGAGACGGCTATGTCGACGTAGCGATTTTCAATCCACAATATCTGGGCGACTTTTATTACAATGGCTTCTCTAATGTAGAGAGGAACGAAAAATTTAGACAAAAGCATCCTGATCGCATTATCGCCAACGGATGGTGGGATCCGCGCAACGGTGAGCCGGGCCTCGAACAGCTGGAAAAGGACGTCGAGAAATACAAGTGGAGAGGCGTAAAGCTTTATACCGCAGAATGGAAAGGTGAATCCAAAGGGTGGAAACTCAGCGATCCATGGGCCTATCGATACCTGGAAAGATCAAAAGAACTGGGCATCAAGAATATCCATGTGCATAAAGGACCAACCATCACGCCGCTCAATAAAGATGCCTTCGATGTGGGCGATGTCGATGACGCGGCGTCGGCCTTTCCCGAGCTGAATTTTATCGTCGAACATGTCGGGTTGCCCCGCTTAAGCGACTTCACGTTCATCGCGGCGCAAGAAAAGAACGTTTATGCGGGCCTTTCCGTCGCGATTGCCCTTATTCACTCCCGGCCTCGCTATTTCACCGAAATTATTAGTGAGCTACTGTTCTGGCTTGGTCCGGATAGAATTCTCTTCGGTAGCGACTATGCGTTGTGGGTACCGAAATGGATTATTGAGAAATTTATAGCTCTCGACTTACCACAAGATGTGGCCAGTGAGATTGGTCAACAATTAACGTTGGAAAGCAAGCGGAAGATTCTGGGTGAAAATGCCGCCCGGCTATACAACATCGATATCGCCGAACGAAGCAAAAAGCTTGGTCTGGCGATTTCGACGAAGAGTAAAGCCCCCGGAGAGCCGCTGGTGGCTGCGTAATTCGTGAGCAATGGATTCTCATGACTTGCATTGGTCAGATAGACGAAGTATGGGCGGTCCTCGAACGGGTGACCGACCCAGAAATTGACGAGCCCGTCACCAAACTGGAATTTGTTACCCGGGTGGAGATCGAAGGCGGCAGCCGGGTAAGAATCGAGTTCAGGCTGCCTACATACTGGTGCGCACCCAACTTCGCTTTCCTGATGGCGAGCGACATGCGGGATGCAGTGGAAGAGCTCCCGTGGGTCGAAGAGGTCTCGGTTGAGCTGCTCGACCATTTCAGCGCGATGCTGATCAACCGCAGTGTCGCGCTTAAGCAGGATTTTAGAGATGCTTTTCCTGGTGAAACCGACGGTGACCTGAGTCAGATTCGCCGAACATTCTTAGGCAAGTCTTACCAGCGAAGACAAGAGTTGCTGATGCGCCACGCACTGAAAAGTGGCATTGACGCGTCTTGGCTTATACGAGCAACCTTGAGGGAGCTCAAAGAGTTGCCATTGGATGAGGAAGGTGGTTCCCTCCGGAACCTCTACGTGTTTGCCTGGCGAAGGATCCATCTCGGTTCCGAGGAGGAGGAGTTGGCGTTCATGACAATCGATCGCGAACCGCTGAACCTCGGTGAACTAAAGGACTACCTGCGTTTGGTGGCCGGAGTACGCCGGACTGCGGATTTCAATGGTCTGATCTGCCGTGGCCTGCTCGCGGCACGGAACGGGAATCTTCCAGTTCGCCGTGAGAATTCACTCAACTAAGGCCTTTATGAAGCAATGTCATATCTATCAGTGTGTGGTTTTGCGACATGATCGTTATGCAGTTCTGTGCAATTCCGCGACAACCACGTACTCGTCTGACCTTACTAACCCTTCTAGCGTGATGCTTTTTCAGAGGGTTCGATACCTGTTCAGCAAGTCCACCGAGAATATGGCATGCTGCATGCTTTTGTAGTCGGCGTATAGCAAAGAAGTCGGTTGTTAACAGATTCTATACCCCCCATAACAGAATGGAGCACTACAATCGCTCCGAATACTTACATCGAAATCAACTCTACGCAGTCTCTCGAATGCAAACAAAAGTTAGTTAATTGACCGGAGAAAAACGCAATGCCTACAGCGAACACGTTACCCAAAATTACCTCACAGCCTGGCATCAGCATCGCTGAAGCCGCGCGTCGTGTATCGGACTTAGGTTGGGCTCCAGCCTACGTACAGCAAAAGATTAAGTATCCAACAGACTACAAGATTACGCGGGCCCCGAAGGATCCGATGAAGCAGGTACTTCGCTCCTACTTTCCAATGCAGGAAGAAAAGGATAGTCGCGTCTATGGGGCGCTCGATGCAGCACTGCGCGGTGATATGTTCCGGAACGTGCAACCACGCTGGATCGAATGGATGAAGCTGTTTCTTGCCATCATACCATTTCCGGAGATTTCGGCTGCGCGATCGATGGCCATCGAAGCTCGGATTGCTCCTGGTGATGAGCTGAGAACGGGTTTTACCATGCAGATGATCGATGAAATGCGTCATTCGACTATCCAGATGAATTTGAAGAAATGGTACATGGAGAATTATATCGATCCGGCGGGTTTTGACATTACGGAAGCAGCATTTGCAAAGTGCTATGCGGGTACAATCGGACGCCAATTTGCGGAAGGCTTCATCACTGGCGACGCGGTTACCTCGACGAACATTTATCTTCAAGTCGTGGCTGAAACGGCCTTCACGAATACGCTGTTTGTGGCGATGCCTTCAGAAGCCGCGCGCAACGGAGATTACGCGCTGCCGACAGTGTTCTTGAGCGTTCAGTCAGACGAATCGCGGCACATTGGTAACGGCCACTCCATGTTGATGTCCATTATCAACAATCCAGAGAATCATCCGTTACTGGAGCGCGATATTCGCTACGCGTTTTGGCAGAACCACGCGATAGTCGATGCCGCGATTGGTACTTTTATCGAGTACGGCACGAAAGATCGTAACAAGAATCGCGAATCGTACGCTGAATTGTGGCAGCGCTGGGTTTTTGATGACTACTATCGAACTTACCTGCTACCGCTGGAGAAGTATGGCATAAAGATTCATCACGACGACGTTCAGGCCGCCTGGGAGCGGATCGTAAAGCATAATTACCATCACAAAGTGGCTCAATTCTTCTCCATGGGTTGGCCGGTTAACTTCTGGCGCATCGATCCACTGGACGAGCGCGACTTTGAATGGTTCGAAGCGAAGTATCCGGGATGGTACAACGAATTTGGCGCTCACTGGGAAAATTATCGGGAGCTCAGCAAAGCCGGCAGTAGGCCGATCGTTTTTGCTGACACCGGTTACGTCTATCCCCATCGTTGCTGGAGCTGCATGGTGCCATGCGTGGTTCGTGATCAGTTCTGCGTCGACGAAGTGGATGGCCAGCTCTACACCTACTGCTCTGAGCAATGTCGCTGGACTCACAAAGTGGCATTCTCCGGGGAGTACAACGGGCGTCCGACGCCGGCAATGGGTCGATTCAGCGGGCACCGCCAATGGGAAACCCTCTATCACGAGTGGGATCTGGCCGACTGCATCAAAGATCTGGGCTTCGTTCGAAAGGATGGTAAGACCCTGGTGCCGCAGCCTCACCTCCACTTCGATAGCGATAAGATGTGGACCCTCGATCACGTGAAAGGCTACGAGTTCCGGAGTCCGCTGGTAGACTTCCGCAGGATGACTCCCGAGCAGCGCGAAAAGCATGTCGGCGATTACCGCGGCGGCTTCACTATACACCGGGTGTAAAGCCAATCATTGATCTGACTAAAGGAATTCCGGGGAGTTCGATCACGAGCTCCCCGGCCCCGAAACTAAAGTTATCGGAAAGGAAGACCATGGCGGAAAAGGTTGCGCATACTGTCCGATTTGAACCGGTCGGTATAGAAATGGAAGCTGCGGAAGACGAGACAGTGCTGGAAGCGGCATTCCGCCAGGGCATAAGCCTAATGCATGGATGCAAGGAAGGCCAATGCGCCAGCTGTAAATCGGTGCTGTGCAACGGAGACGTGGAGTTACTAAAGTATTCGACGTTTGCGCTATCTGATGCCGAGCGGGAACAGGATCGGATTTTGCTCTGCCGGACCATAGCTTACAGCGATCTGGTCATAGAGTTACTCAACTTTGACGAAGGACTCCTTTCGCGCTCGATTCCGGTTCGCTCATTCGAGGGGCGGATCGCGAATATTGCGTCGCTCACCCATGATATTCGACAACTGGAAATCTTAACGGAAGAGTCGCTGAGGTTCTGGGCCGGCCAATATGTCGATATTACGGTGCCAGGAACAGGAGTGACCCGCTCCTTTTCGATGGCGAATCCGCCGAGTAAACAGAGCGCGCTTGAATTCATCATTAAGATCTACCCGCAGGGAGCCTTTTCATCCTTGCTGAAGGGCACCCTCAAGCCTGGCGACCCGATCGAACTCAAAGGGCCTTATGGCAGTTGTCTTCGACACGAAAATCGGCCTGGATCCATGATACTGGTGGGTGGTGGATCAGGCATGGCGCCATTGCTGTCTATCTTAACTGACCTTGTCGAGAGTGGTGAGCAGCGACCGGTTCGGTTCTTTTACGGGGCACGGACAGGGCGTGATCTTTTCATGCTGGATCGCATCGAAGAGCTTGGTTCGCGTCTGAGCGATTTCCGTTTCATTCCCGCACTCTCCGGACCGGGAGTCGAACCAGATTGGACCGGCGAGACAGGATTCATTCATGAGGTACTCAAGCGACACTTGCAAGGTGAGTTACTGAACGGTGAAGCGGACGCTTATTCCTGCGGTCCTCCACCGATGATTGACGCGGTGTTGCCAGTTCTCCAAATGAGCGGTTTGGAGGCGGAAAATATTCATTTCGATAAATTTACGCCTGCGGTCCGCTAAGGGCTCTGGGTGAAGCCAACTAACAAATTAACGAAATCAAAACACACAAAAAAGGTAAAGTATGCCCCCCACAACACAGGAAGCTGCTGAGCAACAAGACTCCGCGAAGGCTGGCGCGAAGACCTTTGCCGGTTCTGACAGCCGCAAATATAACTATTTTGAACCAAAAGGACGCAAGGCGACCTTGTATGAGGATGTAACCGTCGACGTCCAACCCGACCCTGAACGCTACCTGATTCAGGATTGGATCCTCTCATTTGCTGATGGTACCCCGACCTACTCAGCAACCCGCACGGCAATCAAAAGCTCGGATTGGCATAAGTACCGGGCACCGGATCAGGAGTGGGAGCGAAATCACTACCAGCGACAGAGTGAGGCGGAGGCGACGGTGAAACTGGTCGTCGAGAACAGCCGCAAGAATGGGACGGTCAAACGGTTCGATAAAAGCTGGCTTCCAATTCTGCAAAACCATATCGGCGCCCTGAAACACGCAGAGTATGGCCTCGGTATCACCTATATGGATGGGCAGCGCGATGGAATGACTCAGATGATCAACAATTCCATTCTGACGAACTCCTCATATAAATTGCGATTCGCCCAGAATCTCACTATCTACCTAGCCGAAATTGCTCTGGACGCGGAAAAGTTCGACCTTGAGGCGGGCAAATCTCACTGGCTGAATGATCCGATTTGGCAAGGTGCTCGCAAGGCAATTGAGACCGTGCTTGCGGCAGAGGATTACCTCGAACAATATTTTGCCGGGAACGTCCTGTTCGAACCATTCGTCACCGAACTCGTTCGAAGTGGTCTGATCATGCAGTTTGCCGCTGCGCACGGTGACTTTCTGACGCCAGCTATTGTTGCGGTGGCGGAAGGGGACTACGAGCGAAATCTCACCAACACGATCGAGCTGTTCCAAATTCTACTGAGCGATCCGAAAGAGGGCGAACACAATCGGGAAATTGCCGGAGGCTGGCTGAAAAAATACGTTCCACTCGCCGTTGAAGCCGCCAAACAGCTCCAGCCAATCTGGTCTCAGCCACGCGTCAAAGTGGGATCGTTTGCCGATTCCTATGCTTCGGCAGACAACCGCGTCGGAAACATACTATCTCAAATTGGCCTGAACCTCCCGAAAGGAGTGCAACTGTGAGTCAACCAACAGATCAAACGAATCGAGCCGCGCAAGACATAAAACTCGATTCCACGGTGTCCGACATGTGCGGTGTTACGATGAACGACAGCGTCGAGGGCAGGATCGTTGCCCAAGTGATGGAAAGCAAACCGGGCGTAACGATTCAGTATTACCCGGCGATGATTCGCATTGATGGTCATGGCAAGCTTGAGTTTGACATGGCGGAGATCAGTGAAGCACTAGGGCGCCAGATGGATCCGTATACATTTCAAGTAGAAATGTCTACTCACTATGGGCGCATGGTTCTTTTTGAAGATCGTATCGTGTTGTTCGGCAAACTCGAGGACGCACTCGAGTACGAATAGTCTTTGTGAGATTTTCGCGTGCTAAGGCGATGAGCCACCTGGATCGCGCGAACGACGGCTTGGAACCGGAGCTTTGCCTTTTCGCTTGCAGCTCCGGCTCCGCAAAAGCGAAGAACGGCTCCTGATCGTAGACAAAGAAACGAAGATGCCAAAAATCATCCGCTACGGCGAACAAGCCAGAATTATTTTGGCCAAAGGTGTGGAAAAGCTGGCCAAAGCAGTGGAAACGACGTTAGGACCCCGCGGCGGCAACGCCGTAATCGATCGCCCGATCGGAACACCCTTGGTTTCTCGGGATGGTGTTAGTATCGCAGATGAGATCGAATTGGAGGACCGGTTCGAGAACATGGGCGCACAGATCGCGCGAGAAGTCGCCAAGCAAACGAATAGGGTGGCGGGCGATGGAACTACTACCGCGATCGTTCTTGCCAACTCTCTGATCCAAGAAGGACTTTCTGTCTTCAACAGTCACACAAATACGATTGCTGTTATGGATGGAATCGATCAAGCCGTCGATGCGACTATCAGGCGGTTGAAAGAACTGTCCAGGCCAGTTATTACAAATGAGCAACTTTGGTCCGTGGCGGCCAACGCTGCTAGTGATCCAGATATCGGAGCGGTAGTAGCCGAAGCGTTGCGAACGGTTGGCTACGACGGGATCGTCAACGTAGAGCCGAGTCCATCGGTCAAAACCGTACTCGAAATTGTCGACGGATTTTCGTTTGATCGCGGCTACCTCTCAGCGCACATGGCGAATCAAATCGATCGGATGGAAGCGGTATTGGACTCCGCGCTGATTTGTCTGACCGACCATACGTTGGCGGATCCGCAACACGTTGAAATTATCAAAAAGATTTCAGCGGAGGCAAAGAAACCGGTACTTCTAATCGTTGAACAGTTAGGCGGAGCTGCACTGGGGGCTCTGCTCGCTGATCGAGACAGCGGGCAACGGATGCTGGCAGTGCATCCACCTGAATTCGGGCACTGGCGAAAGGCCGTTTTTGAGGATATCGCCATACTTACGGGCGCACGATTTATCTCGAAGGAGCTGGGTGATCGCCTTGAAGACGTACGCTTGGAAGACCTTGGAACCGCACGCCAGGTTCGGGCGTCATTGGAGACTACTACGATCACAGGTGGAGGTGGTGATCCAGCAAAAGTACGGGGCCGCCGCAATCAGATTCAGAAACAGTTGGAAGTGATTGAACAGCCAGTTGAACGGGACAAACTGCAAGAACGTCTTGGTCGGATGTCGTGGGCGATTGCGATCATCCGGGTTGGCGGCGCAACGCCGGCGGAACAAAAAAGAACTGGGCAAATGATTGAAGATGCGCTGAACGCCGCGCGGGCGGCAACTGAGGAGGGAGTGCTCGCTGGCGGAGGGACAACTTTCGCGCAGGTAGCTCAGGAACTCGAAGAGCTTGTCCGGCCCGCTAGCGACGAAATCAGAAAGGGAACAAGAATTGTGCGGGGAGCTCTCATTGAGCCGCTCCGTTGTATCGCTCGTAACAGTGGCCTCGATCCAGAGAAAGTCACCGATCGCGTCATTCATTCAAACTATGGCCATGGATTCGATGCGCGTACCAGCAAGTTTTGTGATTTGGTTGCCGAAGGCGTACTCGACCCCTTGAAAGTGTCGTCAGCGGCCCTGCGCAATGCTGCCTCCGTCGCGAAACTGGTGCTCGCGACCCAAACGCTGATTGTTGACAAACCCGAGTCTATTGATCCCACCAGCGAACCTTGCCGAGGAGGTGGAGCGGAACGCTACGGTATGGATTACTCGATGCAGGAGGTTAGCTAGCACTCGGATCGCCGACCGCACGCAATCCCTAAAAAGCGCTCATCTTCGCAGTATAGAAACAAACAAGACGAACAACAGAGCTGACCATGAAAGCACTAGTATATCAGGGTCCTGGATCTATCTCGGTTGAAGAGCGACCGAGGCCGAAAGTAGAGCAACCGAATGACGCGGTAGTCAAAATGGTAAAGACGACGATCTGCGGTACGGATCTTCACATTCTGAAAGGGGACGTTGCGACCTGTACTCCCGGCAGGATCCTCGGGCACGAAGGAATCGGGGTAATTGACGAAGCCGGGAGCGGGGTTTCACAGTTCAAAATCGGAGATCGCGTAATAATATCCTGCATCACATCGTGCGGTAAATGCGAATACTGCAAAAAGGGCATGTATTCACACTGTGCATCCGGGGGATGGATCCTCGGTCACACCATCGACGGAACGCAAGCTGAATACGTTCGTATTCCCCATGCCGACACGAGTCTCTATCATTTACCAGCTGAACAGGACGAAGAGTCTTATGTCATGCTGAGCGACATTTTTCCCACTGGCTTCGAGTGCGGCGTAATCAACTCTAGCGTGAAGCCGGGCGACACACTCGCGATTGTTGGTGCTGGACCGGTGGGACTGGCCGCGCTATTGACGGCGCAGTTTTATTCTCCGGCTCGAATCATTTCCATCGATCTAGATGATAATCGTTTGGCAGTCGCTAGAAAGTTTGGCGCTACCGAAACCGTCAACGCAAGTTCCGGTGACGCGGTGGCGCGTGTGCTGGCTCTGACCGGCGGTCGCGGTGTAGATTGTGCCATCGAGGCAGTCGGTGTACCGGCCACTTTCGCGATCGCTGAGGGAATCATCACGGCCGGAGGAACTGTAGCAGTGCTTGGAGTCCACGGAGTCAAAGTAGACTTTCACCTGGAGAAATTGTGGTGCCATAACATCACCTTGAGGACAAGACTCGTTGATACTGTGACAACGCCCATGCTGCTCAAGACGGTCGGAGCACGGAAGATAGAACCCGGCCGGCTGATTACACATCATTTCAAGTTTGGACAGATTCTCGATGCTTATCAGACTTTCGGAAGTGCCGCACAGAACCAGGCGCTCAAAGTAATCATCGACGCTTAAAGCGTCAGTGTACCGTCTCGCATAATGGTGAGGATGTTTTCCACCAAAGGACGCAAAGAGAGACTTTGAACAGAAGGTCGCAGAGATCTCAAAGAGGAAAAGCTGAGGGCCTGGTAATAGAGGAAAAGCTGAGGGCCTGGTAATGACACCCGGCACCCCTCTTTGAGGTCTTTGTACTACTACGGTGGTATTTCGACGAAGTTCGCGAGGATATTCATGCAGCGATTTTGGTAAGTTGATCGACATCAGCATTTCTTGGCGCGAGCAGAGCGGTGAGGACGCGACGACCGCGTGGGCTGAGCTGATAACGGTGAGTGCCGCCGACTTTGCGCAAGACGCCGTGGGCGCGGAGTAATGCCAGACGGCGAGTGATGGCGGCGGCTTGGCGGCGTTGTTGGACTTTGCTGGTGGCTTTGGCGGGATAGAGCAGGCTGCGCAGATCACGATTGCGCAGGCCACCCAAGGCGAACTCTCCTCGGCTAATGGCCTCCAGCAGTCTGCCGTCTTCAGCCGTCCAAGGATTGAGCGCTCGGTAACGTTTGCCCTGAACGAAGATGGCCCGACAGACTCCGAGTGCTTCCTGGTGCAGAGGGCTCTTGCCGGTGACACTGGCCAAAGCTTCTAGATAACGGCGGTTGGCCGCCTCGCAGATTTGGGCACGACGCCACAGATCGGCCACTCCCAGTCGCAGCCG